>Ga0255756_1000879_pt1 | contig 35560 bp, 32 predicted proteins | sample 011ome_20_FD_179956 | JGI IMG/M metagenome (GOLD analysis project Ga0255756, IMG submission 179956) | Coastal salt marsh microbial communities from the Groves Creek Marsh, Skidaway Island, Georgia - 011509CT metaG (version 2) | ecosystem: Environmental > Aquatic > Marine > Intertidal zone > Salt... | reverse complement strand
ACCATGATGGAACCGACGTGGCTGTGGTGCACGCGATGCGCGATGGGTGATGATGGGTGGTGTGTCGCGAGGCGTGCATACCTCGACGCGGTGCGTGCGGCACTCGTGATTGTCACGGATACACCCAGTGTGATGGCATTCACCGCGCACGCGTCGTCGTCGTCGTCGTCGATGATGACGACGACGACGTCGATGACGACGTCGATGACGACGTCGATGTCGTCGGTGGGGAAGACACAATCGTCATCGTCATCGTGGATGATGCGTGCGACGGTGATGCGCGGGAGACGCGGGAGGAGGATGGCGGTGTCGGTGGCGTCGTCGGTGGCGTCTTCGGCGTCGTCATCGTCGGCGTCGCTCGTGTTTGGTACGGGATCGAGCGATGCGTTCGATGCGCGAGGCGTGAGCTCGCCCGTGGTCAAGTACTTTGCGAGCGACGACGAGAGCCGATGGATGATGTGGTACACTGGGGCGTCGGCGGATGACGCCACGGCGATTGGTTTGGCGACGTCTGTGGATGGTATTGAATGGAAACGCGGTGGGTCATTCACGGAGACGTTTAGGAACGATGCGGAACAATCGATTAGTGTAGGTAAAGTGTTATGGCCCAACGACGAAGATTGGTGGACGTTTGATACGGCGGGCGTGAGCGTCGGGGACGTGCAGTTGATTTCGAGTGATTCCATCTCTGGTGGGTCGGTGTATTGGATGTTTTATCATGGTAACGATAGAGAAGTCGTGGATGGCATCGAGGGCGCGCGCACGCGACCGGGTTTATGCTTGAGTCAAGATGGTAGAAATTGGGCGCGCGTCGAAGGCGACCATCACACGGGGGCATTGTTTGACGTCGGCGAAGCTGGGGCGTGGGATGCGCGATGTATTCGTGATCCAAAGGTTTTACTCGCGGGGCCGAGTGATATTCGTTTATATTATACGTCGATTGATCCGAGCACTGGCGCGCGTTCGATTGGTTTGGCGCGCACAAAGGATGGATTCAACTACACCAAGCACTCGGGGGGCGCAGTGTTTGGACCCGGTCCCGCGGGCGCGTTTGATGATGCCGGTGTCGCTTCTCCGTGCGTCGTTCGCCTTGGACGCGAAGAGTTCATCATGTTTTATGAAGCATACTCTTCGCAAAACCCTGATGTGGCCACCATCGCGGTGGCGACGTCTAAGGATGGTGTGAAATGGACGCGCGCGTCTGCGCCCGCGCTTGCGGGCGGCGCTCCGGGCGCGTGGGATGCCGGCGGCGTCGGTAAGCCCTACGCCGTACCCATGGCTGGCGATCGCATTCGATTATATTACGAAGGCCGTGATGCGTCTAATCCACTCCATGGTGCTGGTGTTGGTGTCGCGTTGAGCGTTGAAGGCGACCGCTTCGCCTTTACTCGTCGCGAATAAATTTTTATGTTGTTGTTGACAAAATTTCAAGTTTATCCACTCTTCACTTGCCGACGCACGCGTCATCATGCGCGCGGCGTTGACGAACACGTCATCCACGATCGCGGCCACGCGGGCGAAGCACCATCGTCGCCCATCGCGCGCGCGTCGCGCGTCGTCGTCGTCATCTGCGTCTTCTTCGCCCGACGCCAACCCGGTGCTCATCTGCCCAGGATTGGGAAATCAGTCGTCCGACTACGACGAACTCGTGGAGATTCTTCGCGCTCGAGGTCACGCCGTGGTGGTGGCTAATGTCGCACGCATTGATTGGGCGCGCAACGCCGCGGGAGTTGTTAAGCCGTCGTATTGGCAGGGTACTTTAGAGCCGCGTCCGACGGTGGATTGGTATTTAGAGAGGTGCAAGAGCGCGGTGCGCGAGCTAAGAGAGACGTACGGTGCTCAAGGTAAGGTGTCGATGCTCGCGCACAGTGCCGGTGGATGGCTTGCGCGCGTTTACATCGATACATACGATGAGGAGGGTGATATCGGGCGGTTAGTCAGCCTCGGGTCGCCCATGAAACCAGTGCCGCGAGACGTGCCGGGGGTCATCGACCAAACGCGCGGGATTTTAACCTACGTCGATGAAAAGTTACGCACGGTGAAGGAATTAGCGCCTATATCAGTCACATGCGTGGCTGGGACGTACTTGCGTGGGCGTGGGACTTTTGAAGGCGTATCGAGCGCCCAGGCGTTCATCGTCGGTCAAGGCTACAAACAAGTATGCGGGGACGCGGACGCGGACGGCGATGGTATCACACCCGTAGAGACGGCGTTAATGGATGACGCCGAGCACATCATTTTAGAAGGCATTTATCACACTCCTCTCGGCGCTGGTGATGACAGACCGTGGTACGGCTCCCCTGGAGTTGTCGAACGCTGGGCAAACGCGCTGTGAGCGAATTAGGAAAGTAAATTTACACACAATTTGTTGTTCATTGTTATTGACATCATTATGACGAACAAAGAACCCGAATCGACTCAACGATATATCTGTTGTACATGACCGCCAACTCTAGCGAGACTGCGTTCAAAAATTCAAATCAAAACTCAATGAGGGAAAATAACAAGCGTCACGTAGAGTATTATGTTGCGCGCTTCTTTTGCCCTCCCGTCGCCTGTGCGTTCCCACACGCTTGGTCCAAGATATTAGGCTCAATCACATCAAATCGTCGCTTTTGACTGTCTCTCGCATCCTGTACGCGCATCGATAACAAAACAATCGTCGTCAGCCATCCAGCCGTCAAACACATTCAAACAAGATCTCTCGCGCGAAACACGCACACACACGCGCGATCACGACGCACGCACCGCTTGACGCCACGCATCGCCCAACACGGCATTGGAATTCACGCGTTCTCCACCGACGAAAATCTTAAACGTCATCTCGCGTGCGCCGTTCACGACGCGAGCTCGCGTCAGCCCTCGGTCGGGCGGCGGACCGAAGACCGCGCGAACGACCGACGAACGACCGCGCGCGCGAGTACGCGTCACGAGCACGCGTCCGAGTGCGCGGGATGCCCCTTTGTCCGCGCTTCACGAACGTCCGCGTCAACGCACACGCCGCGCGCGTCCACGAATGACGACGATGACGCGAGTGTTTAAGTTTAAACTCACATCTCATCACGCGCGCGGCATCGCCACTGCGACGCGCGCAGGCATCGCGCGGGTGTCGATCGCGTCGAACGTCACCGTCGCGGGACCTTTCGTGGACGACGACGACGACGGCGACGGCGACGGCGACGGCGACGGGGTTGAGCCCGTTTCAGTCGCGACACTGATTCAAAAGCTGTCGCGACAGAAGACGAGCGCACGCGCTTCGCATCGCGTGGACGATCCTATCGCGCGCGATGGGGGTGCGTACGTTATTCGATCGCATGTTTCGACGGTTGAGTGATCAGGATGACGTGAGCGAGGATGCGTTGGCGGAGGTGAGGCGGGAGCGTGGCGTCGGGAAAGATGGAGGAGACGCGACCGCGCCGAAGACGGGTAGGCATACGCGAGGCGCGCGATCGATGCGTTCGCGTAAGGATGATAATAGTGATGGTGATGGTGATGGTGATGAGATGATGACGGTGAATGGGAGGAAGAGGGCGAAGACGACGCAGAGGACGACGGGGAAGGTTCACGCGGCGGGCAACGTCAACAAACACGCCGCGAAGAGCTCAAACGAAGATTTCGCGCAATTAGAGCGAGATGGAGCACAGGCGGGTGTTAACTCTACGTCGATTATCATAACGACGGCATCGGAGGAGAAGGTGTCGATGGTTGGGCTCACCGCCGGCGCCGCGGCGCGCTCTAGACGAATGCCGAAACAAAAGCTGAGTGAGATTTATATCGAGACGGATAAGATTCCGCACGATGCATTAGTTGCAGAACCCACGCACGCGGTAAATGCTATAGATATTGTCGAGCAGGACATGGCGATGGAGCTCTCGCTCGATAGCGAGCACTTGAGTGATATTGAAAAGTTGTTCATGCCCGAGGGGATGGAGCAACACGCGCTCAAGTTTATAGCGATTAGAAACGCACTGCTCGTCAAGTGGCGCGCAAAACCGCGAGAATATTTATCTGCGGCACAGGCTGCGGATTGTTTCAAAAAGAAGCTCGAACCGATTTCGTATGCGGTGCACAAGTATCTGACATATTTTGGTTACATAAACTTTGGCGTGATGAAGCCGAGCGTGGAATTTGACCCCGAATTGACCGAGGGTCCAAAGATGTCAGTCTGCGTCGTCGGTGCTGGACTCGCTGGAATTGGCGCGGCTCGGCAACTCAAAGCCCTTGGACACAAAGTCGTTGTTCTCGAGGCGAGCGACCGCCCTGGGGGTCGCGTCGATACGCGTGAATTTGAAACGGCTTTTACATTTGGGGCGGATAAAAGTGACAAAGTGGGCGTCGTTGCCGATCTTGGTGGAAATATTTTGAGCGGAACTAAAGGCAACCCATTGTGCGTAGTAGCGAAACAACTTGGGATCAAGCCACACGTCATTAGTGCTGAGTGCCCACTTTACAATGAAAATGGTGACCTCGTTGATGCCGCCATCGACTCACGCGTCGAAACGAATTTCAACAAAATACTCGAAAACCTATCATACTATCGCGAGACAATGGATGTGAAAGTAGCGAACAAAATGTCACTCGGATTAGAGCTCGAAAAAGCTATAGCGAACGAGCTCAAAAATGTTCGAGATTTGCAACTGAAGGAGAACGAGAGACAAACGTATGACTGGCACATGGCAAACTTGGAGTTTGCCAACGCTGCGCAATGCGACTATTTATCGCTGCGCCAGTGGGATCAAGATGATCCTTATGATTTCACTGGGGATCATGTTGTCATTCCCGGAGGCAACGCGCGATTGGTTGACGCGCTGGCAAAGGATTTGAAGATTTGGTATGAGCATCGCGTGAAAGCAATCACCAGTGCGGCTTCGTTCGGAGCGACTGGCGTTATTGTGCACTGTGAAGAAGGTGTTGATATCGTTGCGGACGTTGTGCTCGTCACTGTGCCACTGGGAGTGTTGAAGAAGGAAAATATTGCATTCGTACCAGCCTTGCCTACGCGAAAATTGCAAGCTATACAAAATATCAACTTTGGAATTTTAAACAAAGTTATCCTGGTGTTTCCCAAACGCTTTTGGGATGAAAACTTGTATACTTTTGGGTTAATACAACCCAATAAAATTGATCGCGGAAAATACTTTTTATTTTACACATCGTCGAAAGAAGGCGAAGGAAATGTATTGACTGCGTTGATTGCGGGCAACGCCGCCATCGAGGTTGAGTCTCGTGAAGAGGACGAGGTGGTCAACGAAGTATTGGACAGTCTGAGAAAGATATTCGACAAAAAAGACGTTCAAGTGCCAACTCCTTATTCTTACCACCTCACTCGTTGGGGGCAGGATCCAAACACGTATGGTTCTTACAGCAGTTGCTCCACGGATGCAACAGGGGCGGACTACGACGAGTTGGCAAAACCCATGGGAAATATCCACTTTGCGGGAGAAGCGACAATCTCTCGGTACCCGGCGACGCTTCACGGAGCGTACTTATCTGGCTTACGCGAAGCTGGCTTGATAGCGCTGAAAAGTGACGCCACGAGTTCAGCCGACAAGCTCGCAGATATCACGATTGCCATGGCTCCAAAGAAATAACGACACAAACTGCGGGTCGACGCGCGCGCGTCATTGCAAGCCATTTAATTTGTACACATAGATCTGTTCTGTTAAAAAAATTGTCCACTACGTTCTACTAAACATACTAAAATAACATACACACACATCTTCTACAACACAAACGTTTTTATCGTGTGTTTTCCTTGTCGTCTCCGTTTCGCCTCGACGCCATCGTCAAACGTTTTCAGCGTTTTACCCTTGGTGGGTCTTTCTTTAAAGTCAACGTCGCTTCCATCACTTATTGAAGACTTCATCGACATCTTAGACTCATCACTTGGACTAGTACTACGTAACTTTCGCTTGTTCGTCGTTGTGTCGACCAAATCCTTTAAAAATTCGTCGACACCCGGGCAAGCGTGTTCGGCGTTGAACACGGCGCGAAACCTCGACATGATGTGACTCTTCACCTTAGCCGTGGCTGGCGCACGATAGGCATTTTTAATGGCTCGTCTTGGATTCATCGCCATACCGCGAATCCAGTCCACAAAACTCGTCAATGTCTTGAGATCCTTGTCTTTTTGGATAACCTCGGGTGGAATTTTTGGTGCCGACGGCTTTTTCACGCGCGGCGTTGGATTTTCACTCCCAGCGACGTCTACGCGTCCATCATTCGCGCAATCGACTTGCCACACATTGTAGTAATAATTCACAATATCAAACATTGTTTTACCTGGCAACGCTTTGCGCAGTGGGAACAAGTTATCCGCGTGTCTCGAGACGTGTTCGGCGAACGCGCGTCGCTCCTCCGCGGTCCAGCGCCTCGCGCCCGCCTCGACGCCAATTGTATCCAAACCGAGCGCTTCGGCAGTCACATTCGCCCGTGCGAGCGCTTCTTCAAGCCGCGCGCGCGCTTCAGCCACGCGTTCGGGCGGCACGACGGGTGTTCGACGCAAGTCTTCGCCGTCGTCCTCGTCATCGCTCTTTGACGCTTTCTCCGTCGAGACGCTCGGCGGGGTATCCGACATTGGCACCGCAGAAATCCTCGCCGGCGCTCGCACCTCCGCCGGATCGTCGTCGTCATTCGGTGACAACGACGGCGACTGCGACCTCGTACGCGGTCGCTTAATCTCCGGCGGCCACACCTTGACACCTAATAACGCCGTCTCGCGCGCCGTGGGTTTTCCGACAACAAACTCTGACGTCGACATCGTCGCGAGCGGTACCACCGCCTGATGAGCATCACCGACGCGAATTACGCCAGTTCGCGACATCGAACTCCCACTCCCAGTCCATCCTCGTCGTTCTCCTCTATCATTACTCAACGCATCGTGCGCGTACGGTGCGTGCGCCAACACCGCCGCCAACGCGTTCAATTCGTCATCCAAGCGCGTCATCGACGACGTCGTCATCGATGTCGTCGTCATCGACGTCGTACGATTCGACCGAGACCCGGTGGTATTAGTACATCTATCATCTCCATGCCTCATTCGATGCGCCGTGCGTCGCACCCGTCGAGGCTGCATGCGAACTCGAGCCACCTTGACTCGAAATTTTAAAAGCCGCGCGCGATGCGCCAACGCCTCCGCCTCCGCTTGACCCTCGGCGCGTCGCGTGCTCGATGGCCCATCCCGCCGCACCTTGACCGCTGACTTACTATCATCAACGCTACCACTACTGATTATGATCACATCATCATTCGTATCTGCGTCCTCGTCGTCGACATTTGTATCCGTAGCCGCGCCGTCTTCGCTTCGTCGGCGCGCGCGTCCAGCCTCCGTGCTCATCCTTCGAATATACCCCAGCACCTCCGCGCACACCTCACGCGCGCGTTTCACATCATCGGCGTCGTCATCGTCGTCATCATCACGTCGTGTGTCGCGCACCTTCGTCGTCGAAGGCGTCGTCGAAGGCGTCGTCATCGAAGGCGTCGTCGTCGTCGTCGCTTGGTCCACGCTCGCGGGTGACCCCGGCACAAGATGCCACCCCGACGCATTCGAATCCCCGTGCGTCGATGGCGACGTCGTCGGCGATGGCGTCATGCGAGTTTGACGGCGAGTGCGACGGCGAATGGCACGACCACCACCGTCGTCGTCGTCGTCGTCGTCCCGCATCGTCGTCGCCGTGCGAATGAATGAATGCATGGAGTGCACGAGTTTTCGCGGTCGAGGGCGCGCGACACACAAAAGCCCTAAAATTGTGCATGGTTTTAGGTTTTAGGGTCTAGCCTATCGGCGGTGCACTGTGGATAGACCGCCGTCGACGACGACGACGACGACGACGACGACACAGTGCGACCGACGACATCGACGACGACGATGACGACGATGACGACGATGACGATGACGACGCATGCGACGGGCGCCGTGGCCGCTGGGCGTCGTCGTCGCGGTGGCTCTGTGCGCGGCGCGCGATCGACGACGACGACGACGACGACGACGATGGTGACGATGCCGATGCCGATGCGCGCCGCGCGCCGAGGGATGACGACGACGACGACGACGGTGACGCGGGCGTCGTGGTACGATGAGACGAAAGAGGATGATTCCGCGGCGTCGACATCGACGTCGTCGTCACCGGCGTCGTCGTCCGCGGGGGAAGAGGAAAGGGAAAAGACACCACCGGCATCCGCGACGACGAGCGCAGAGCCAAAGTTTGCGTACGAGCCCAAGAGTAAGAGCAAACGCAAGAAGAACACGGTGCGTCGCGCCAAGGTTGAGGTACAATCCGCGGCTGTGGATGCGGCGAAAGGAACGGGGGTGAAGACGCTGTCGCAAGAAACTGAGGAGGCGTATGTGAAGTTTTTATTCTTGTACGTGAATGTTATTTTTGTGTTTGGCGTGACGCTCGGGTTGAGCGCGTTTAAGATTTTACCAGACGCCGCGGATGTGTTCATCGCGGAGAAGATGTATCCGTTTTTCACGCCGTTCGTGGGTGGGTTTTTGTTGTTTTCGTCGATTTATGGGGTGATTAAAACGCGTGACGATCCAAACGCGACGTAGTAGGCGCCGCGCGCGCGCTCGGGATTTTAATAAAAAACTTACTTCTATACAAGAATGCTCTATTTCAACTACCGCCACGATTGACGGTTCAAAACATGTGATACATGGGTGAATGCGAGGCTTCGCGTAAAATTTTCGCCGCCGCCTCGCGACCTGCGGCGGTGAGCAACGTCATCACCGCCGCGCGAATGACTTTGTACGACGACACGAGCGTCACCGACCCGATGAAAGCAATCTTCATCGTTCGTCGTTTCCTCTCGCCATCCGCTGCATTGAATATCTCCGTCACATCCATGAATAAATGTTTCTCTTGCCACCTGTAGTATGTACAACGACACACGCGCGTCAGTACGCGTTCGAGAACCCGCGCGCGAGCGCCGCCAATCGCGCCAATCGCTCCACCCTTTCACGCACCCTTTCACGTGCCAAACAATCAACGGCACGTTCACAATCGCCAAGACAAAACTCCCACTCAACGCCATCGCCCCTGTGCCCACGCAATGCGCTAAAATCTCAAACCAAATCAACCTATTGATCCTCCTCGCGGCGTCGTGTGGATTCATAAAATCGTTTTGTAAATCCGTTAACGCCACGACGACGTAGACGTTGATTCCGAGCGCGGCAAAGAACGCGGATGTGGCGATGCATAGGGCTATGAAGTGCGCAATCGTCGTCCACGCGGTTTCGGCGGGAATCATGGTCGTACGGTTGATGGATGCGTGCGCGCGTCGACGTGTGCGGATGCAATCAAACGGGTGTTTTTGTGTGCATGCGTCGTCACAGCGCCACGCTCGGGGGTGCGTCGACGCCGCGCGCGGAGCAGACGTGAACACGCGTGCGCGTGCATTGATATCGTCAGTCGCGGTCGGCGGCAGTAGACGCGCACGCGACGAGAAATCCGTTGATTGATTGCAATTCTTTCCTTTGTGCGTTGGTGTGGTATAATTCAAGACGAATGACGACGCGGAACGAGAGCCGACCGGCGATTACGCACGTGTCTGACGTGAAAACAATTACAGATGCGTATGAGGTGCTGGAGAAGATCGGCACTGGGGGGTTTGCGACGGTGGCGAGGGCGAGGGAACGCGCGAGCGGGCGCGAGGTGGCGATTAAGGTGCGCGTTTGGCGTTGAATGACGACGACAACGAGTGATGAGTGTCGTCTTGTGCGGTGTCGTTGCGCGCGTGTGATTTGTTCGTGATTTTCGTGCGGTCGTCGTGCGAGGTGTCAGTGACGATGGCTTCGTCGTGGGCGTTGAACGCGAATGCGCGTGAATGCTGACTGTGTCTGCGTCTGAGTATATCCGTATATACGCGACGTACGTACTGACCGTGGAGTGTTTCGTGTGACCACGCGCGTAGGTTGTGGATAAAAGCAAGTACGCGCCGATGGACCGATCGTTCGAGCGCGAGGTGGTAGTGCTTTCGGAGATTAAACATAAGAATGTCGTCGAGTTGTTGGCGACGTACGTGACGGATAGAAACGTCTTCATGGTGTGCGAGTTGGCTCGCGGTGGGGAGTTACTCGAACGCGTCAGTCAAGTGGGATCGTTCGATGAACAGCAGGCGAGGCGAATTACGAGGGAGATATTGGAAGCGGTGAAGCACATGCACGATAGAAACATCGTGCACAGAGACTTGAAACTGGAGAACATATTGATGAGCGACGATTCGCCAGACGCGCACGTTAAATTGATCGATTTTGGATTGGCGCGATTCAAAACTGATGGTCAAACGCTACGTACGATTTGCGGGTCACCATTATATATTGCACCTGAGATTTTAGAGCTTGAAACCGACCACAACGCGGCGGGTTGTTACACCACGGCGTGCGACATGTGGAGCGTGGGGGTTATTTTATTTGTTCTGCTGAGTGGATATTCGCCGTTCGATCACGACGATGAGAACGTGCTGTATCAAAGTATTCGTAATGGACATTACCATCTTGAACCTGGAATTTGGGATTTCATCTCAAACTCGGCGAAGGATTTAGTAGCGAATTTACTCGAGACAGACGACAAGTCGCGCTTGACGGCGGATCAAGCGTTACGACATCCATGGATGTTGGAAGAAGAGCCCGTGCCCGAAGTTCCCGCGAACTTTGACGTTGGTCGGGCACAAAGACTCGCGCATCAAGCCGAGCTCGTACGACAAATTCGTGAAGAAGAAATGTATGCCAAGGAGCAAGCCGAACGCATGGATGGAAGCGCGTACGGCGCCGACATTTTCAGCGTAGCTCCGTAATACCGCCGCGCTAAGATCTGCCATGTAATGTATATATCTTATAGTACAATATTTATCATCATTATTATTATTCTACTCGCACATGATGAGCACCTTACTTACTCATCAAAAATACATGGCCGTCCCAGGTGTTTTATTCATAAACTTCCGCTTTGAAAACGCCATCCAAAACTTATTCGGCGCTCCAGTTTCACCATCAAAACACCGCTCGACTAATCTCAACGCGATCGCTTCTCGACACCGCTTCATAAACGTCCGATACTCATCGCCCTCGACGCGCGTCTCTGGCGCCGGTAACAATCCACCAAACTCAAAATCCCCATCCCCCGGACACGCAAACCTCGCCAACGCGAGCTCTTTCGCCGCCTTCTCCCCTTCACCCTTGTTCGCGCATCGTTCGAACCGTTTCAACACCTCAGACGCGAAGAACGTCAACACGACGAGCAACTTATCCGCGCCGCAGCGCACGTCAAATTTTCTAAACAACACATTCGCGCGAAACGCATTCAACGCGTCGTCGATGGCGTCACCGGGGCCCGTGATTGGCACCATGGGCACACCGCACGCGTGTTTCATCCCGGCATCCGTGCCATCGCACGCGATCGATAACCTATACACCATTTGAGCGTATAGACGACGACGACGACGACGCGACGACGACGAGTGACGCGTCGTCCTCGATGACGCGCGCACCGACCCACGGCGCACCGCATACTATTATAGTCCCAGAACACCTATACGACGCGCGCACGCGAGGCACGTGTACGTCATTATATAGTCCAAACCACCACACAGTACACAGCACGACCCCCCCTGGTCGCCCCGAAACCATCCACGTCACACCGGTCCATGACGCTATGTCATTTACATAGTTAATTATACCCATACGTTTTGCCACCAGACTCACCTCCCGCGTGGTCGTCCAATAAATCCACGTTGACGAGTTAATACTCAACCGTTACACCCCTCGTCCGGTCACTCGGACGTGAAAGGCGCGACGATCGTATTTATGATACTTACGAGCCCTTATAACTCAGCTGGTTAGAGTGCGGTGCTTATACAGTTCTATCGTGAGGTAGAGTATGTATGTGAACTCCCCCGAGCGATCGCGGGCGATGGCACACGCGAACGACACCACTTGCGGCCTCGCACAGAGAGCGAGATGATGAGAAACGCCGAAGTCTCGGGATCGAAACCCGATTGGGGCATATACCAATATTTTACTCTTTTTATTAAGCGAACGTATCGTATCATTTTTTATTTGTACCGCCGTGTATCATGTTTGTTCGATACGTGATAGCGCTTTGCGTATACGACATGCGTGCTGTGCGCGCGCGAGATGGCCGCACGGTTGTGGACGCCGCGCGCGTCTTGTTTGAGTCATTATCCGCGATATGGTCTTTCTATGCATGTGCTACATCTATATGATTAATAATGACACAGTACTACCTATATGCTGTCCTGTCGTGAATAAACCTACCTTTTCACTACGGGTTGGCTCGGAGAAATCGACACTGGCGCTCGCCCGAGTCGGCGTCGACGGAGCACTCTTCGACGACGGGGGCGGCGCGAGACTCCCTACACGACACCAGGACGATGCTTTCGCTCAAGTGAATGTGACCGCCTTCTATGTTTACGTATCCACCAAAGTCCATGCTTGAACTTCTGAGGCGTTTACGTGTGCTGTGCGTTTGTGAGTCGAAGACCCACGCGTTGTGTTCGCAATCGATGACGGTTTGCGCGTCGTTTAATGGATACACCGCGACGTCTGCCTGCGTGGAGCTGAGCATGGTATTCCCGCGGCCGGTGTATACGCCTGGAAAGAGACGAATGACGTCGCTGTTGAGCCACTCTTCCGGACGGTCATCCGTCGAGGACGAGGCGTAGACGTAGTCAGAGACGTGTCGCGGCGTCGTCAGCGCCGAGTTGACCGCGGCTTGAATCGTTCTAAATGGTCGAAGCACCGAGCCGTCACCGTTTTGAGGACCATCGCTTCGCACGTACAGGTCGCAATAATAAAACACCGTGCTTGAACTCAGAGCACTCCAGGATGCGTCGTTCGCCGAGCCCGTGTTTGACACGCGAACGTCGGATGTAAAGCACGGCACTCCAGTGATGTCGTCAATGGCGGCGCTATTGACATCTCGTTTAGGCGTCACGCACTCAATTTCCGTGGCGCTGATGTATTTCCCTGGCACATATGTGGTTCGCGTAGATCCAGTGGCGGTGTCTTCGAACGCACACAACAAACCTGTCCCTTGATAGAATCCCGAACCCGTCACGCGCGCCACCGTTCCGCCTCTAAACGGTCCGCGCGCCATCCGCGACGATGCTTCGGGCACACGCGACGACGTCACCGATGTCACCACCGGTGCGGTCTTCGCTAAATCATATGTGAATGTCACATACGCAGCGTTTGCCATCGGGACATCGACACCATCGCCATCACCGCCCGCGGAAACCAAGTCATCAAACGTCGCGCCGTCGTTGGAGACTTGAATGAGACATGTTCCAGACGCGCACAACGAGCCATCACTACACGTATCTTGCGACCCAGGCCAATACGGAGAGACGCATATGATTTCATTATATGCAACCCATAATGCCTTGCCATATTCTGCATCGGGATCCGGGAACAACCCACGCGCGTACCCTTCGCCCGCGCCGGCGACGACTTTTGGACAACTAAACGCGCATCTCAAATGTGCCCCAGGATAAAACGTCCCTAGCGTCCCAGCCACCGCTGGCGTGCTCTTTATGCGCACGTACGTACCACCACTAATAACCCCCATCGTTGCATTCGCCACCCACGTCTCTCTCGCACGCGATGCAATCGCTACGGCGCCATCCGCACACCCCGAACATCCCGGAGCGCTCGCGTCGTACTCAAACGCCGCAAACGTACTCGTCGCTGAACTCACGAAAGACCCAGCCTCGGCGCTCCAAACCCCACTCGATGGATCTTTACTCATCGTAACTTGCACTACTTCCGACATCGCGCCGCGCCCGATGCCTGGCGTCACGCAATACGCCGTCGACGCGCTCGCAAACGTCGCCCGGACAACCGTCGTCGTCCCGCTCCGCGCGCCTACAAACCTACAACTCAACTCCCGCGCGTTCCCAAACCCAACGCCGAGCACGGTGACGTTGGTACCACCACTGACGTGCCCTCGGCGCGGCGCGATGCCCGAAATCGCAATCCTCGCCGCGTTCGCGCCGTCATTCGCGCGTCGCTGCTGCCGTTGCACCGATGCGCTCGTGAATCGCGCGCGCGTCGCTTTCGACGCCTCCACGCGCTCGACGACCGCGATGAGCGCGAGCAAGGCGACGAACGCGACGAGGCTCGCGTTCGCGCGCCATCTCGCGCGTCGAGCGCGGCGCGGCGGCGACGGCATGGGCGTCGCAAGCCCGCGGCGCGCGCCGTGCTCTGACGCCACACGTCGTCGGGACATGATGTGGCGACGACGTCGAATCGTCGGCGGCGATGGGCGACGACGCGAGTGTTGATGCGAATGCGTGCGATGCGTGCGCGCGGTGCGGCGCACGAAGGCTGTCGAGGAGCGACGCGAGCGTGGCGCGAGCGTGGTTCGGCTACGGTACGACTACTCTACGGTACCATTGCTACGACTACTACGACTACTACGACTACTACGACTATGTGTGATTGCTATTCTTCATCACTGTAGTCTTCATGACTTGGCGCGGCGACGACGACATCATCGTCATTGTCGTCGTCGCCGTCGTCGCCGTCTCCGTCGCGACCAACCGGCGGCGTCAATACGCGTTTTGGATAATCGACGCGCATTAAAAACAAACCCTTCGCTGGCGCTCCCATGGGGGCAATTTTACGATCTTTCGCGTCAATAATGCGCTGAAAATCATCAAATGAATACCTTCCCGTGGCGACGACGAGTAAGGCGCCAATCATGTTACGAACTTGACGATATAAGAACCCGCTGCCTTCGACTTCGACGCGCACCAATCCCGAGTGCGGCTCCTCGACGACGTCCATTCGATAAATCGTACGCACAGTATTTTGCGTTTCATTCTTCGCCTTGTCTCGCGATGTGTTGCAAAATGACTGATAATCCATCGTACCGACGAGCATGGAACACGCTTGGCGTAGTATGTCCAAGTCGGGCGGTTTCCAACCGACTTGATGGGCGTACTTGCGCGAAAACGCGTCGGCGGTTTCACGCGTGTCCAAATAATACCAATACGTCTTACGCGTGGCATGAAACCTTGCGTGAAACAACGGATGGGGTTCCCAAAACTCATCCACGCGTATGTCATCAGGAAGCATGCCATTCATAGCCTTTTTCGCCCGTCTTAAATCCTCAAGCGGTTTCTTTGCGTAAAAGTGCACGATTTGGCCGCGCGCGTGCACGCCAGAATCCGTGCGTCCACTCGCGCCTAATTTCAACCCATCTCGATCATTACCCGTGAGTTTCATCAGACATCGTTCGAGCTCACCCTGAATCGTCTTCTTTGTCTCGCCTTGGTATTGGAATCCGACGTATCGTTCGCCGTCGTACGACACTTTCATCGCGTACGTCTTGACGCGCTCGAGCGCTTCATGCGCAACCAACTGAGACGCACCCATGGATGCCTCAAACGCGGCGTTTCGCCAATCCCCTTCGCCGTATACACACGCGGGTTCATCCGCATTGTCTGCGCGATCGCCACCGACGTCGAGGCTGTCCATCGCCCGTGCGTGGCGCGCGCGCGAGCGACGGCGCATTAAAGTCCCAAACATCGTCACCTTCGATCGCCGCTGTCGCGCCTCATGCGCACCGCTCGCGCTCGCGTGCGACGAACGCGACGAACGCATCGCATACGTCGCGCTCGGCGCGCCCTGGGCGCTCGCCATCGCGTGCGCGCGTCGAGAAGTGTCGATAATGATGCATGACCTCGTACGAATGCTTCACATCGACGCGCGCTCGGGTGAGTCTGCGACGATCCGCGACGCGCCGCATGACCGCGCCGGCCGGCGACGAGACGTGGCAAGTCTACGTTCACAAGCTCCGCGCGTGGTTTCCAGACGAACGCACGGAGTTGCCGACGAGACCGTATTTGGTGTTAATCACGAGCACCACCGATGGGGCATTCTTGAGCTGTGCGCACGAAGCGGGCGAGCGTGGGAACGTCTTCGCCGGACCCGACCCGCCGACGTGCGAAGAGGTTGTGGAATTTGTGTCGAAAGTTATCGCCGCGCCGCACGTGTTGAATTCGAGCAAGGCGCACGAGAGGAATAAGGCGAGAGCGGCGCCGAAGGAGGTGCGCGTGGCGTGCACGTCGACGGCGCGGGCGTTGGTGGGTGAGAACGACAAGTGGGATAGTTTTGATGGGTGTGCGTACGTGGAAGGATGTAGAGAAGGGTTTGCAAAGCTTGGGATCGAGCGATGTGCGTTTGCGCCGGTGCCAAAGGAGATTATTGAGGCGGTGATTCGAGGGCAAATTGAGCCAAAGTACGCTCCAGAGGATGCAAATTGGGGCACGCAGCATTTGCCTGGGCTCATAGAATCCGTCGATGGATTTACTCCAGAGTTTGGTGCGTCTTTGTTTGGCGCCGCGGCGGATTTTGTGAAGTGCGCGCCGTGGGAGGCGTTGGCGGGTCGTCGACCGGTGAAGGTGCAATATCGCTTGAAGCTTCGCGATGATTTGACGATGAAGCTCACGGCTTTCGTAGCCGTAGATGGAGACTTGGAGAATGAGAACTTTGGGTTCACCGTGCACAAAACACTCACCGCGTCGCAGGCGGCGTATGAGATAGAGAATGGTAATGAAGATGTCGAGGCGAGCGTCGAAGGACAGACGTGCATGTACGCCTCCGCGCCAGAGACTCCGTTTGAAGATCTCGACGCATCAGAGCTCTACGGTTGGCCCTTAACCCCCGCCGAGACCGAAATTGATGGCGCGCTATGGCCGCTATTTTTCAAGATTGGCCTGGACGACGAAACTGGGGATAATTTGGAGATTTCGCGCCCGGCGATTATCGAGTTGCAATGCTTTGAGCTCGCGATGAAATCCCTCGCAGAGTTAATCACCAAGGGCGAGCTCAAATCGAAAGGCGACGATGTGCGCGATGCCAAGGGACCTTGGACCGTAAGTGCGAAGTCGTTCGCCGCCAAAGGGAACGAGGAGGCTATTGAGATTGAAATTGAACTCCCCGAACTTGCGCCCATGAAGCCCGTTGAATACTTGTGAGCGACGATGCAGAAGACACACACACGTAAAAGAAAGAAACCAATGCGCCAGTATTATTATTATTACTGATAAAAAAGTATCGAAATATTATGTAATACGAATCAATACCAACCTTGCCGCCAACCGCCTATTATTACTTTCCGCTCGGTTGATTAACGAACCCAAACGATTTATCGTGCACGTATACAAGTTTGCAGTCCTCAAGATAAGTCGCATCGTGAATGCGTCCACCATCGATATGCCCCGCGTCACCCTTATTCAAAATCAACGGCTCTCCATCCTTGACGAGAGAGCCATCGCTCGACTTTGTAAAAAATTGCACCGCCATCTTGCCTTCGACAACCACCGTCATGTCATCGCCAGGGTGCGAGTGCGGCGGTTCCGCCGATCCTTTCGCCCACTGTTCCATGATGACATCCACACCGTTCGGATTTTCTGCGGATACCGCGAAGCGCGCGGTGAATCCATCTACGTGTGCGCATGCCGTCGTCAGTGTTTATGACTTTTTATTGTCTCTGCACAGGGAGCCTATTCGAGTCTTTCGTGGTCGCGTGTTCGTACCTGGGGTGTCCGGGACGGGGGCGTAGCCCTTCCAAACGTTCGACGTCGCCGCAGACGACATTGCGCGCGTCGCCGCGGTGCGGTGTGCGATGGCGTGCGTGATGGTACGGCGCAACATGTGTGGAGGCGCGTTGTGACGTCGCGTAGCAAACCGTCTGTCCGCGTAAAGCGTAAGAGTCGTATGTACAGGCTGTGTGTTTCTAAATCTATGGTGCGTCGGTGCGTCGTTGTGATGTACGAGCGATGCCCGATGCGTGATCAACTGTAATCGTTCCGTGCTCGTTGTCGTTGTCGTCTTTGATAGCTTTCGCGTATCGACAACATCTGGGCGTCGAAGCGCGCTCTGCGCGTCAAAGTCATTCTCATTCTCGTTCTCGTTCTCGTCGTGGGCGGCCTCGGCGTGAAATGTAATACACCCTAATCAAACGCCCATTGGTTTTCCTTGCGCACTTCTTCCTCCTCTTCGGCGGTGAAATCATTCTTAATGTTGAACGTCTTACGAATCTCCTCTGGCGTCTTGCCCTTCATCATATTCGCCACCGTCATGCACGTTAAATCCAACAAACCCTTCATGTTCAAGTAATTCGCCGCGAGAATGATTTCAAATAACGTCGCTTGATCCACCTTGACGAACTCGTTGTTAAACTCTTTAATCTTTGCCTCGGATTCGTTTTCTTTCTTCGCCTTGACTTGAAACTTGGAAAATTCAATCACCTTGCTTAAAATCTTCGCCGAGACGTTCGGGAGCGGCACCGCGGCGTCGTTCTCCGTATCTATCATGCGATAGAAATACAAACAGGTCAGTGTCTCGCTCGCGTCGCCGTCGTCCAGGCGCAGCGACGACGAAAATACACGCCGGCGACGCGACCGACGAGACTGAGATCAGCCTCTTCTCTCTCGCGCTTCTCTCGGCGCCACGTACCTTCAATGATCGAACGAATCGTCTCCGACAAACTATACGCGTGAAAACAATCGCATCGCATGCGGTCAGTCACGCGCACGTACGCACACACGACGCGCGACGCGCGATATTCGAGTCACACACACGTGAATTCCAAACGTACAAGGCCACTTCTTCTTCGACTTCAAAGGTTTCGTCGTCGCTCGAGCGCAACGTGATGGTGTTTGCCATGGCGTGCGGTGCGATGGTGTGTTTGTGTATGATACTTTTGCGCGTGCGCGTGTGCGTGTGTGTGCGCGACGTACAGTGGCGAATGGGCGCGCTCCGCGCACGACGTTGACCCGCGAGGCGGCGTCTCGCGTGCGGTTTGATTTGTTTTGGATGCGTGCGATGTGATGTGTAATGTGCGCGTGATTTATGATTTGCGATGTATGTGTTTGTTTAATGAATCACAAGTGTGTACGTGTACTCGTACGAAACTTTTTACGTTGCTAAATACCCGCGTGAACGCGCGCTGAACGGGTGGGTTTCCACCACGAAGGAACAAACGCTTGGCGCCGCGCGACACGCACGTTTTGTGTGCATGTGCGCGCAATGTCGTCGTTATGTCCTATCATGGCTGTTTTATAGTTGCCTAGAGATGTGAGAAAGAATGGTACGTGTAGAATTTAAGCCGCGTGCGCGCGCGCAGACGCGTCGGGACGGGGAGACGCCAAGCGCCGCCTCGTCGTCGACGCAATTGTCAACGCACACACCACCCACGTGCCTACGCAGATTCTTCCGCCGCCGGTGCTTCCGCCGCCGCCGCCGCCGCAGCTTCCGCCGCCGCTGCCGCCGCCGCCGCCGCATCCGCCTTGGCTTGCGCCGCGGCTTCCTCGGCGCGCAACGCTTGCATCTTCACCTCAAACCGGCTCAAACCCTCCTTCTTCGCCACGAATCGCGTCTTCAACTTGGCTTGCTTACCAACCAAGTTGCGCAAGTAGAACAACTTCGCACGACGCACCACGGGCTTACCCGCACCACGAACCTCTTCAAACGTACACAACGGAGAATGAATCGGAAACACGCGCTCCACGCCAAACCCTTGCATCGACTTGCGCACCGTCACCGTGCTCGCCACGCCAGAGCGATGAATCGCAATCACAACACCCTCGTACGGCTGCACGCGCGTCTTCGCGCCTTCAATCACGGTCACGCCCACTTTCACCGTCATCCCAACGCGAAACGGAATCAAATCATTCTTCATCTGCCCCGCGCCCACGCGTTCGACAAACTGGCTCAAACCCTTCTTATTCGTGTGCGTGTACGCCGCGCGCGTGATGACGCCCGTGCGTACCGTCGTCGCGTGCGACGCGGTCTGCGCCACCGCGAACGACGACGCGTTCGTGAATTTCCCTCGCATCGCCACGCGCGCCGTGAGCGCCGCGCTCGGAGGTCGCGCCGTCGTCGGCGCCGCGCACGACGGTCGCGCCGTCGACGACCCCATCGTCGTCGTCATCATCATGACGCTCATTGTGATTGTCTTTGCTTGACGCTTGACGAGATGTCGTAAAACGCTGCGAACGAAACGAAACGAACGAGACGAAGCTGTTGCTGTGTGTTGACGTGCGACGTGCGACGATCGACGGTCGGGCTGTGCGCGCGCGGGGCAAAGTGCGGGCGATGGATGGGCGTGAAAGCCCTAAGCCCCGAAAGCCCCCCCCTTAGGGTTTAGACGACGCGCGCGCGTGTGTGTGTGTGTTGATTTTATATGGGTGCTGTATGGGATGTATGCGCGGTTGTGTATGGGATACGGATGCCCATGGGGGACCTGGTGGGGTTCGGGACTTGGTGGATATGGGTGTTTGGGTGCGTTGCGTATGTGAAATTAGGGTTTATGTAGGGTTTAGGTGGACTGACCCGTGACTGGACTGGCGTGGCATTCCTGAAGCGTCTGTCCATTCATTCGTCGACGCCGACGTCGAGGATGTGGGTAGCGCCGAGGATGCGTGTGATGAACCCGTCGTCGTCGTCGTCGTCGTCGTCGGTGTATGGCGCGCGAACGCGCACGGCGATGGTGGTGGTGGCGAGACGACGACGAATCGATGTCGATGTCGATGTCGTGACGGCTGGCGGCGGTTGGGTTCAATGTCAACGCGCTCGCGCGGTGCGCGCGTTCGCGGCGTCGTCGCATGGACGAGATGGGTGGGATGATGACGACTCTGCGTCGCCGCCGTCGTCGTCGTCGCCAGGGCGAGGACGGAGGAGTGCGTACGGTGGGACGGAGGATGCGGAGGATGGACGCGGCGGCGGGCGAAGCGGCGGGCGAAGCGGCGGTTCTACGAATACCAATGCGCGTCGTTCGTGGTCGAGCACGCGCGATGCGCGGTATAATAAATTAGAAAATAAGACGCAACGTCGCGCGGCGGGCGATAAGGCTGGTTTGAATGAGAATGATGGGTCGATGAAGGGATTTCGGGCGGTGGATGCGACGACGTTGATGCGACGCACCGAGGCGGCGGAGCGGAGGCGACAGGGATCGGCGGCGAATTCGCGTGGGGATGGTGAGGATAAATATTGGGGTGTGGATGAGGAGCTTTCTGGTTGGGCGCGGTTGATGGGTGAGACGCCGAGTGTGGATGCGCGAAAGAAGAAGGCTACCGCGGCGAGCGACGACGACGTCGGTCCGGGGGAGACGACGGCGGCGTCGGATACGCGTGCTGGAGGGTATAAGCGCGGCGGTGAACGACCGTGGGAAATATCTCGACGTAAGCGCGAGGCTAAAAAGGCTGAAGACGATGCACGTGCGCGGTATGAAGGTCGATTTTATGGCGACGAGGACGCGTCTCGCGAACCCATGAGCGCCTTTGCGCGCGCGGGCATGCCTGAACGCGCCGTCGTCGCCATGCGCGAAGCGGGTTTGAAGCGCACGACGGAAATTCAACGTTTGGCGTTACCTGTGATTTTAGAGCAAAAGAATGTCGCGATATTAGCCGAAACAGGGAGCGGGAAGACGTTTTCCTACTTGTTGCCAATTTTGGCGCAAATGACCGAGCCCGGTCGCCGCGGGACCAAACGATCGGGGCGGTGTTGCCCAGCCGCCGTCGTTCTCGTGCCCAATGTTGAGCTAGGGAAACAAGTGACGTATTCAGCGCAGCTTGCGGCGAGTTGGTGCACGAATGAAGGTCTACCAACGCCGCGAGTGTTTTCGTTGGTTGGCAAGGAGAAGAAGCTCGTGAAACCCGCGGCTAAGGGGGTGAAGAAAAAGTCAACCACCAAGGCGGGTAAATCGACAAAATTAGACGGTGACGTCGAGGCGATACCTGAGTTTCGAACTGCGGATATTTTAGTGTGCACGCCAGCGCGTTTACTCAAGCTCATCAAAGAAGAGTGGGTGTTGCTCGGTCGGCTGTGTCACGTCGTCGTCGACGAAGCGGATGAAATGTTGTCGAGCGGTTTTGGCGCCGACGTCGCCGAGCTCATCTCGATGACGTACTCAGGAAATGGTGTGAATAAATTTGATATTCCAGTGCAGTATATATTCGCGGCAGCGACGATGCGCGAGGCTCAGCCCCTTTTAGAGGCTTTCCCAGGGGAGTTGGAGTGGATTTCAACCACGCAATTTGGACGCGTGCACCCGCAACTGGAAGTGCGTGTGGACGACGTCGCCGGCGAAGATGCCAAGTTTAATGCCTTGATTCAAGCGCTGGCGCGACGTAAACGCTTCAAGGCTTTGATTTTTGCGAATTCTCCCGAAGAAGCGGATGAACTTGTCACTAAACTTGACGAAAGCGAAATCACCGCCCTCGCGTTTCACGGTAAAGCCAAGGAGCGCGGCGTCGTGCTCGATGATTTCATATCGGGTGATTTAGCCGTATGCGTGTGCACCGACCTCGCCGCGCGTGGGATTGATTTTCCAAAGCTTCATCACGTGGTGCAATACGGTGCGGCGCCATCTATGGAGATGCATCTTCATCGATGCGGGCGGACCGCTCGCACCGGACAAGAGGGCCCGTTCTTCGTGTCGTGCGTCGTGGATTCGAAAAATGAAACTGTCGATGCGGATGTCGCGCAAGCGCTCGGACTGAAGCGACGTTACGATCGCGCCTCAGCCGCTGCCTCATCGCCGGAAGTTGTATAGATATATAATTGTTTGTGATTTTTACAGCGAAGAAAACAATGTTTAAATAGTAGTCTAACGAGCCCCAGCGGCGGCTTCAACGCGCGCCTTTGGTTGCGTCCATTGCGCGCCGTGAAGGTTCTGGAACTCAACTAGAGAAGTCTTCCCGAGGCACTCACCGAATAACGTACCCGTGCTGCAGCCAGTGACGCGAACGGCGACGTAGTCGCCCGGCTTAATGTCTTGCGACCCACTCACCGGCGTGGTTTCGTCCCCGACGTATTGGCCAACTTGCGTCTTTTCAAACACCACCCACTTGGAAGTGTCCGTTCTGCCAGTGAATTCATCGGGATTCTTCTTACTCGGGCCTTCGACGATGACGCAGTGGGTGGAACCGATTTCTAACTCTTGCTTGATTGCCGCTTGCGCTCTAAAGGCGTCGATGACTTCTTGAAGACGGCGTTGCTTGACGTCTTCGGGTACGTCATCCTTTTGATGACGCGCCGCCGCTGTTCCCTCACGTTCGCTGTATGCGAACATGAATGCTTGCTCATAACCAATTCTGGTCATCAAAGACACGGTGTCTTTGTGATTTTCCTCGGTTTCGCCGCAAAAGCCGCTGATGACATCCGTGGTGATTGCGCATCCAGGAATCATCGTCTTGACGCGTTCAATGAGCGCAATGTACGACTCACGCGTGTAACCTCGAGCCATGCGTTCGAGAGTCTCTGATGAACCGCTTTGGCAAGGCATGTGCAGGCACTTGGAGACGTTCGGACGATCGCGAATCACCTTTAAGACGTCGTCGGGGAAATCCTTGGGGTGCGGCGACGTAAATCGAATGCGCATTTCCGGATCAATCGCCGCCACCTTGTCGAGCAATTCGGCGAATTGAATAGTGCCTTCACGCTTACGTTCGGCATCATATCTCGACGCAAATCCATCGGCGTATCCAGCGAATGCGGACCCACTGGCGCTCGCTAAGCCCTCCGTTGAGGCACTCGCGACGGCGGCGATGGGGTCAGTGTCCTCGCCGCGCAGTCCACTCAAAAAGTCAGTCTGTGCGTGCACCGGCGCGGCATACGAGTTGACGTTTTGCCCGAGCAACGTCACCTCCTTCACACCTTGCTCACTTAACAAGCGCACTTCGTACAAAATAGACGCCAAGTCGCGCGAACGTTCGCGTCCACGCGTATACGGCACGATGCAAAACGCGCACGCGTTGTCGCATCCACGCATAATTGTCACAAATGCACTATGCGACCCGGCTTCGCGCACGGGAATAATATCTGCATACGTTTCCTCCACGCTCAATTGCACATTCATCGCCTTTTCGCCCGTACCGACGACGGCTTCGATTAAATTAGGCAAGTCCCGGTACGCGTCTGGCCCGGCGACGATATCCGCCAATCGATCCGCCTCAAGCAACTTTTCCTTCACGCGCTCCGCCATACATCCCAGAACCCCAACCACAGGTTTTTCCATCTTCTTCTTACCATTCCCTAGCGACCGAAAATACGCCAATCGCTGCCAAATCTTCGCCTCTGCTTTATCCCGAATCGCGCACGTATTAATCAAAATAACATTCGCCCCATTCACATCCTCCGTCGCATCATACCCAGCATCCTTCAACACCGACATCATCACCTCACTATCATTCACATTCATCTGACACCCATACGTCTCCACGTACACCTTCTTACGCCCGCGCGCCGCCGCGCCCGCGCTCGCGTCCTCCCAGCCGTCGACGCCCGTCGACGCCCGCTTCCCTTTTAAATCCTTCACCGAGCTCACGTGTGCGCCGCCGCCCGGACCCACGCCGTGCGCGCGAATATTCATCGACCTCGTGCGCGAGCGATTCGCGCCGGCGCGCGCGTGCGAGGGCGCGCGCAGAGCGTTCGAACGCGCTGACAATGCGTGAGCCGCCATGAGGTTTATCCTCGCGCTTTTAAGCGCGTGTGTTGTGCGTCGCGGCGTGCGCGCGAGACTGCGGTGGCGTTCGGGGAGAGAATACGACTCACGGTGCGTCGATGGCGCGGGCGGTCGTGCGCGCTCGGCGGCTTCGTCGTCGTCGGCGTCGCGTTGTGATGGACGTCATCGCCATGGGGCTTGAGGTCAAGCACATGACATAAAAATACAGTTCGGACATACGGATCGTAGTGTGTGAAATATAAAGGGATGAGCTATTATTTGAGACGTCAGTGTGCGACGCCTCGCGCGCGCCATGGACGTCGCCGCTGCGCTCGACGCCGACGACGCGGTGGCGGACGAGCTCAAATGCGATCTTCTCGCGCTGTATCACACGTTTGCCGACGAAGATAGACTCGCGTACAGCCATGCAGAAGGATTAGAGGATGATGATGCCATGATTCGCATCACATTTGATGCATCGCCTCGCGCGGCTGCCTCACGCACGGATGACGTCTACGTCAAAGCAACGATAGAATTAGACGTGCGTAATGATGGCTCATACCCTGCGTCATCGTCTGTGCGCGTGCGCGTGATTGATGATCGAGGATTGAGCGACGCGCGCGCGGCGGCGTTGACGTCGACGCTCGCCGACGTCGCGGCTCGATGTCGCGCGTCGCACGAATACGCATTGACTTTGATCTGTACCACCGCTCGAGAGGTGATGGACCAGTGTAACGCACCGTATGGGACGTGTGCGTTTTGTTGCGAAGACATGCGAGGCGCGCGTGAGGGATGTGGGAGGGTTGACATGTGTTGGCACGCGTTTCACGCTAAGTGCTTTTCGACGTGGTACGCATGGCGCGAGCGTGAAATTGAAGAGGAACTCGCGCGTGCGAAAGAGTACCCGCGTGGGAGCGAAGAGGCGATGAAAATTGAGGCGCAGGCGGTGCATTTGTGTCCGGTGTGCCGGGCGGTGGTGAGTAAGGAGGACGCGGAAAAGTTTAACGCGCGGGCGGGACGTCGAGTCGAGGAGGAGGACGAAGAGGAGGAGTTTCCGTCGTCGTCGTCGTCTAAACGAGAGCTATCTCGCGCGTTAAATGCCGATGCGCGATCAATACTTGAAAACCTACGTGTAAAATTTAGAGATGGGTTGCGAGTGCAAGATGGCAAGGGTGGAATTATCGACGAGCGCGCGAGCGGGGGAGGCGTCGTCATCGACCAATCGACAACGTTTACGCGGCCTACGCCGAGTGTCGCTGCTGCTACCGGCTCCGGCTCTATAGTGGACCCACCTCCTGTGCGTTCAACGCACGCAGCGGCGCGACGTCCGAGGAAAGATTCATCGTGGCTCGCGCGGGCGGCGGCGCACTCGGCAAAGACTCTGGCGGATGGGGAAAGCGTCGAGCGACCGACGACGCAGAAATCCTCGGCTTCGGGCGCGACGCCACGCGGACGTGGGCGAGGACGAGGCCGCGAAAAACTCGCGACTGCGAACCCGCAGCCTCGGTCGTAGAAGAATAGTCTAGTCAAGAACTAAGAATAGCATAGCAAATAGCAAACAACACTCGCGCCGCCGTCTATTTTTGTCCCGCTCACCTTTTAAAAGCCGCATTATCCCGCACGGTAGATGACGAGCGTACGCATCGGTATCGACCGCGCGTCGTGCGCGACAAATGTCCTCATTAATCGCCACGCAGAAGTCGGGAGACAGAGGGATACGCTGATTTATGCTCCCTCTGGAGCCCGTGAGCAAACATTTGGCCAACAAGTCAAATGCGGCGGCGGCGGCGAAGACGCCGGCGAAGACGCCGGCGGTGGTGTCCGTGATACACTCGCATGGAGAGAGTTCAAATCGAAACCCGCAAACGTCATCGCCGGTATAGATTTGATGGCTATGGATAAGTGCGCTACGCGGTCCGGGATCACAAACTCGAGAGAGGTTTCAGAGTTCCGCCGCTCAAACGCGCCCATTCGACTTAAAACGGGCGAACGCCGCAGCGTGGATCCAGTCATCGATACCTCGGTGACATTTGGGCGTCCAAGTCACCGCAGACTCGATGAAGAAATTCGTTACGCGCAGTGCGATCCGGGTACGACGATTTCATCGCTTATTCAGGGCGAATTTGTGCACGAGTGGTATAATGAGCGTGTGGCCGCTCGTCGCCGCGTCGCCGAAGACGCGAACGCGGCGCGTCCGCGCTCGAGCTTGGCGTCCGCGCGTCCACCCAAAGACGCAGCATTAGCTGCACCCAGCGTCGATCCAAATAAAAAGATGAAAAGGTTCTTGAAAGTGAAATCAAAAGTAGCTGCTATGGGATTCTTTTAGGCGACGATGCTGGAAGACCGCCGCGACATGATTTGTCGAGGAGGCACGCAACACGACGCCGCGCTGGCATTCGTGTCATATTCGACCTCTGTGGTCTCAAATATATCATTGTTCTCGGGTGCACTGGATTTCTCAGGATCAGAGCACACCGAGTGGAAATCGATGTCTTCAGTGTCAGCCGAAGTCGACGATGCGGAATCCGCCGCCGCGGGCGCCGCCGCGGGCGCCGCCGCGGACGCCGCCGCGGACGCCACGCGTGCATCCCTAGCGCGACGCTCCGCCTCCATCACCGCTACGTACCGCTCCACGACTTTTGGGTACAACTCAAACTTTTTCGCTATGGCATTGGTTAAGACTTTCTCGAGAATGCTCCCGATTCCAGTCATTTTTATAGTACATTCTAGTTTGAGCGTCAACGCGCAGCTATCGCCGTCGACGCTCTTGCACCGAATTACACCGCGAATGGTGCTATTCTTGGGACTTAAAAACGTACTGTACGACGTTAAACTCGCTTCGTACAAGTACGGCGCCGTGGATTGCTCTTCATCGACGCGAAAATCATCGAATGTTTCAATCAAACCTTTACCCGCGCCTCCGCTCGACGCTCCGACGCCGAGCGCCTTGCGCGCCAAATACGGTAATGTTACATTAGGAACCGTGCGCACGACGTATCTCGCGCGCGTTGATGCCCTATCACGCTCATATAATGGTAAACTGCTGTCTAGATCGCCAAAAACGGCGCGTTCACACGCCATGAACACCGCGCTCGTGCGCGCGCGCCAGAGCGTCTCTGCGCGCAGCGCCAGCGTTGGCGTTTCAAACGTCACCTTAACCATGCCGTCCGTGCGTCGCGCGCGCCGCAATTGCGTCGATGTGTGCGCTACGTGACGCGTTCGCGTCGCCAGCGCACGGCGGTCGTCGCACGCGACGCGTCGAGGTTTGGCGAGCGTCGTGACTCTTCGTCTCCCAAATTTTGTAACTGACATTCGCGCGTCGAGTCCAACGCGAATGTTCAACTCGACGACGCTGGGGACAACCTCGCCGGATCACGAGGCGAACGCCGCATGTGCGGAAACATCTTCATCACGCCGTACGGCGCGGGTAAGAATCGAATAAACCAAAACTGTACCAACGCTTTAAACATCGCGGCGACGATACCTGTGGCGACGACGCGGTCGCCCCACACCATGACGCCGTCAAACGACCCGAGACTAATCGCCATTAATCGCGGTGGTGGCACGTACGCCCCGAGTTTAGCGAGGGCCTTGGCGTTGCCATGGTATTTAATGCGCGTAGCGACGTATTCGGCTTCCCAGTGGGCGTAGGAGGCGAGCATGTGCTCGGGAGGTTTGCTCGCGACGTCGCCGACGGCGTAGACTCGGGACTCGACGCCGATGACTCGACGCGTCGATGGATCGATGCGTATGCGACCGAATTGATCGAGCGGAACGTCTAGTGTGGCATTCTCACTAGAATCATCGGTAGCACGCTTCAAAAACTCCGTGGCGGGCTTGGATCCGATAGCCATGAGCACGTAGTCGCCACGAATGACATTTTTATTCGCGACGCCGATGAACGCGTTCTCGCCGTCTCGTTCATACTTTTGTCCGACGTACACCTTTACCCCGGACTTAATCAACGCCTTGGTGACATACGATCCAATGTGATCTGGTAACGTGTCGAGTAATCGCTCTCCGGCGTGTAATAACACCACGGATGATCCATTATTGGCTTTCGTCGCTCGAGCGGCGAGCTCGGCGGCGAGCTCCACGCCGACGACGCCTCCTCCAACGATAATCGTCGTCGTATTCCCGCGAACGATGCTCGCCCGCGCCTCAGCGTACGCATCCATCCGCCCTTGCATGGTCATTTCCAGCCCAACGCCAGAAGACTTGATCACACCCGCGTACACGCTCCCCGTAGCGATGATGAGCTCGTCGTACGCCAGTCGAACATCCTCCATCGATGAACGCTCACCGCGTATAATCACGCAATCATCCCGCACATCAATCTCTCGACCGCGTGTACACGTAAATTTCACCCTCTTATCCTTGAAAATCTGTGCATACGGCACCATGATGGCGCGTTGGGCGCGCGTCGCGGCGTCCTCTGCAAACGTCGACGTCGACATCGGCCGCGCGCCCGCGAGCGCCGCGAGCGTCCCCGGGACAAATTCAAAATATTCCTTCCCATCAATCACCTCCACGTCGCAGTGCGCGCGTAAATCAATCGCAGCTTGAACGCCGGCGAAACCTGCACCGAGGACGATCACCTTGCGACGCGGCGTCGATGATGACGCGTAGAGCTTACGTTTTCTCAGCCACAACGCGAGCGCGAGCGCGAGCAGCGCGACGCGCACATGCGCAGACATGGCGTCGTTCAGCGCGTTCGCGCGCGCGCGGACGGTGTCTGCAATGACGACGGTGCGTTCACCCGCGCGCGCAGCGGGCGATGCGCGCTCGGAAGGGGCGAGCGTGCGGGACGCAGAGGCACTCAAAGCACACTGTCGCTGCGCCGGGACACGCGGACGTTGCGCGTCGATGCGCGAGGGTTTGACGCTGCGCGCGCGAGGGAATGGATGTGCGATGAACGTGCCGTGCGCGAGCGATGGTACGCGCGCAATCATCGACGGATGGGCGTCGATGAGTGGGGTGAGCTCGCGCGAGGACAGTTGGTTGACGCGCGTTTCGCGCTACGACTGTAATCAATTCAAGTTCTAGTGCTGCTATGAAGGACTAATGATAACAACGACGATAATGACAACGATACAATGCGCTGCATGCAATTCATGCATCATGTTGGTACAAGATTGGGATTATGGATCGACGAGAAGGGGCGACGCTTCAGAACGTCGACGGTGGAGGACATCCGCCGGCGTCGCACGGGAGGGGATATTCATCTCACGCACGACGTCGCGCAAGCTCAACGCCTTGGCCACAATCGTTTCAACTTCTTCGAGCGATCGACCTTTGGTTTCAGGGACATAGAGGTAGACGAAAATCACGGTGAGGAACAACGAGCCGGCGCAAAATCCAAACGTGACTCCGATGCCCGGGCTCGCCATCATTGCGGGTAAGAAACGCACGGTGATGATGGATAAAATCCATGAAAACACTGCATTTAATGCGACGATAGTGGAACGAGATCGCAAGGGCGAGAGTTCGTTCGAGACCGTCCAGCTCAAGGCCCAAAACCCAATGTGGAAGCCGACGGCGTTGGCGAAAATGGCGAAATCTGCTGCTGCGGCGAGCGAGCCTTGAAGGACTTGAAAAGACACCGCGGGGGTTTCGATCCACGTCAAGCCATCGAAAATAAACGATAACGTCGTCGTCGCCATGAGTTGAATGCTTGTACCGATGAGTAGCATCCTTCGTCGACCAAAGGTTTCGAGCCAAATCGCGACAAAGAGCGTGACGAGAAGCCTCACAAACGCCAAACCAGTCGTCATGCTCGTCGCTCGAATGGGCGCGTGCCCAGTCATTTCGAACATGTGCTTCATAAAATACGTCAGCGATGGGGCGCCGGAAAGCATGGACAAAATGCTCAATCCAAAGGCGACGTACATGGCGCGTCTAGTCCCGGTTTGATTGAGCGTCGCGCACACGTTGCGGTTCGCCGTATCCGCTGAAGCCTTGACGACGGCTAAAATATCCCCCAACTCACGTTCAATTTCTTCCCTCGTCGTCGCATCTGGGAGTTCTGGATTCTCCAGCACGCGTAGCATGCCACCCCGTCGTCCGCGAAAGCACGCGTCCGAAATGGAAAACGACGCGTTGGCCGACTTACTTCTCAACACCGCCAACGTTTCTCTCGCGCGTCTCAAATCCACGTCGTCATCCATGGTGTCAGCATAGGAGTCATCGCGTGAGTAGTACATCGAATTCGTCGCAATCGTACTGCTTCGATTATGCTTTGAAGCGTTCGTGGCGTTCAAAATCAACCACCGCGGCGAGTCGGGACATTTTCCGACGTAATACGCGTACGCCAATGCAAACGGCACTGGAAGTGCAGCCAACATGCGCCACGACCCACTCGCGGGCTCGAGTGCTAAACCAACAAAATTTCCAACTAAATCCCCAACCATGGTCATCACGGCAATCATAGGGAGGTAAAAACCACGAGAGCGTTGCGACGCCAACTCGGCGACGTACACCGCCGTCGCCTGGTAACACAAAGACATACCAATCCCATACACCACTCGACACGTCCCGAACCAATACACCCCAAACTTCGCGCTAAACGTAAACGGCATGAATGTCGAAAAGTCAATCAATGACGTCGCGGCGCCTGGTGTGAGCGCCGCGAGCGCGCCGCCCGCGACGTAACACCCCGCGCCAGCGCGCATCCACTTTATGCGTCCGTATACATCCGCCAACGGCACTCCACGCACGGGCACGAGCGCTATGAATGCTCCTATCAATGCTCCTACGGAATTACACGCCAAGAGCGCGCCGAGGACGTTGATGTCACCGTCTACGTTGAAGTCCCGCGTGAACTGCTCGTTCGACCCGAGCATCACCGAGCTCGCGCCCACCGGGTAGCCGTACAGTATCAATCCAATGGCGCATATACAAAACACGTAGAGCTCAACCGCAGGGTTACGCCCTGACGCGCCCGCGCTCGGCGCGCCGTCGCCACCCATCGCGCGGCGAGGCGTCGAATGACGCGCAAGATGGTTTGGTTGACGCAGATTTTTAGCCTCGCGTTCGAGTGGATGGAATTATGAATTCAAACGTTGCTACGTCTGGCTTGTTACAAGTTTTTCTGAGCTCTATGCTTTTGTTGTGTTTGTTGTTTTTGTTCTTTTTTTGTGCAAAAGTTGAATGTTTACAGCGAGTGGTCAACGCCGACGTCGACGCGCGTGTTCAGACTCGCGTGAGAAGAGTCACGTCCTAGGATTCTAGATGACGGTGCCATCCGGGATGGTGGAGTTGCGCAAAATGGTGACGATACCAGATCGGATGAAGATACCACGCTCTTCATCTTGCAAGTCTTCAATGTTATCCTTGTTGGTGATGATGCAGTTCTTACCCACGCGCGCGTTCTTGTCGATGATGGCGTTTTCGATGATCGTGTTTTCGCCAATGCCCACCGGAACGCCGCCCGAAGCGATGATCGCCTTGCGCTTTTCTTCGCTTTCATAGTAATCGGCACCAATAATCATCGTCTTCTTGATCTTGCAACCCTTTTCGACGCGCGAGCGCAAGCCCACGATGGCGTCTTCCACGGAGCAATCCGACAAGGAGGCGCCGTGCGAGATGATGGCATCCTTGACGTGGCATCGCTCAATCTTCGCCGGGGGCAAGAAACGCGGGGAGGTGTAGATGGGCGCTTCGGCGTTGTAGAACTCAAAGTTAGGCGGGTCCTTGGCCAAGTTCAAGTTGGCCTCGAAGAAGCTCTTGATGGTTCCAATGTCCTCCCAGTAATCGTTGAACAAGTACGCTTGCACCTTGGCGCCGTCTTGCGCGGCTTGCGGGATGATTTCGCCACCGAAATCATTGTCTTGCGGGTAATCCTTATCCAAGAACTTCACGAGCATCTTCTTCTTAAAGACATAGATACCCATCGACGCAATGAACGGCTTCGCCTTGGCTTCACCCGGAGACAACCCCAACACCGTGGTGTCCACCTTCATGCTTTGCAACTTGTCGCCCTTTGGCTTTTCAGAAAATTCAGTAATGCGCCCAGTGGCGTCAATCTTCATCAACCCAAAATCACTCGCGCGATCTTCCTCCACGGGCAAAGCACCAATGGAAATGTCTGCATCGCTTTCTCTGTGCGCTTCGACAAACTTCATGTAATCCATGCGGTACAAGTGATCACCAGAAAGAATCACCACGTCTTCGACATCCTTGTTCTTCACGTCGTTGAACAACCAGCAATACTGACGCACGGCGTCGGCGGTGCCTTGGAACCACTCCTTACCGCCTTGACCAGGAGTTTGCGTCGCGGCGAGTACCTCGACGAAACCATTACCACCATACATGATACCGTTACCAAAGTTGTACGTGCGCGCCAAGTGACGGTTCAACGACGCCGAGTTGAACTGAGTCAAAATGTAGACCTTGGAAATCCCAGAGTTTAAGCAGTTGCTCATCGGGACGTCGATTAATCGATACGCCCCACCGATCGGCACCGCGGGCTTAGCGCGCGACTTGGTCAACGGGTACAAACGCGTGCCCGCACCACCACCCAAAATCACCGCCGCAACGGATTTCGAGTTGGCAATAGCGCTCGACGATCGCGTCGGCGCGTCAATCGGCGGCGTGTTCGCTTGGCATCGAACGCTCGCGTGCTTCTTCGCAACGCTTCGGCGGCTGTGTATTCGCGTAAAAACAAAACAACACACACATCACGGGGTCAGTACTTTCATTCATTCGACACGATTCTCATAAAACCCCCACGCTCGCGCGTGCATCCGACGAGGAATCACCCGTCCCGACGTCGCCCGACGTCCTTCTTATCCACGCGATCTCGTCGCGCGTCCGCGTCCGCGGTCCAAAACCACCCCCTTCACCCAACGCACACCATGCGCGCGACAACCATCACGCCACACACGCGTGGGTCTACGTAAACCATATCTCACGCGCCGTCGTGACCCGTTTTGTGCGCGTGACCGACGCGTCATCCACGCCATCATCCACGCGCACGCGCATCGAAAAGATACCGGCACCATCCCATGCCTCCGCATGCGGTGTCGCGCCTTCACTTTGCGACGCGAACGCGAACGCGAACGCGATGCGCGCACGCATACGTACCTAGACTGCGCGCGAAGCGCGTCGCAGCGCACGCGCGAGGTCATCATCGTCGCGCACGGCGTGGACATCGTCAATCGATGGTGACGCGTCGGGCACTGCCGACGCAACGAGTGGCGCACCTTCGTCGTGTGGGCACTTCACATACTATAGAACACAACAGCACCATATAATCAATATTCAGAGCCACAGCATGCCCGCTGTCGGATGATGATTATATAGATATATAGCCGTTGAAGTATGTATTCGTGGGTACTTCTCATACTATAGAGCACACATAATCGCTTTACGGGGGTAAAAACACCACCGCGATGACTCTCATATAAACGTTGGTATACTCGTTCTATACGTTTTTGAATATGGCAAACACGCGATACACGCGTGTGATATAGCATGGTTCACACGAACGAAGGCTTTTTGTCCTTCACAATACGAGAGACACCTGGGACGCGCGTCACGACGATTGACGGCGACGATTGACGGCGACGATGGATGCGCCACGTGACACCGTGCCGCAATGCCTAGTGATGGCGTGTATGTATATGAACTTAATAGCGGATGGTTTTATGTCGGAAGTAGTACGAATGTAGACGAACGCGTCGCACACCACGGGAATTCCCCTGTCGTTCGTAGACACGGAGGCATGTACAAGCGTTATGAACCTATAACTCCACGCCAAGAAAACCTTAGAAGTTGGGAACAAGCAGAGACTTTGCATCGAATGATGGAACGCGGCATACACCGCGTTCGGGGATGGGAGTTCCAGGGCGATACTCTCTCCTTGGATAAGTTGCATACGATTAGAACACTTTTTTTTGGTGAATTCGACCTGTGTCGTAGATGTGGATTTCGTGGGCATTTCCAAGAGCGTTGTAGTACTGAACCACGTCGCAGAGCCGCGTGGCTTTGTGAAATTGAACGCTTACAAATGGAATTGCAGCAAGAAGAGCTTGTGAGCAACATGGCCAACATGTCTATTCCCTCCGCGACGCCTGCGTCAACAAGTCGACACGGTTCTAGGTGGTCTGAGCAAGAAGAAAATCAATTGAGGCAAGAGATTGAAAGTGGAATGGCGCTCGAAGAAGTCGCAACAATCCACAGACGCACACCGGGAGCAATCCAAGAACGTGCGAGCCGTCTTGGACTTGAGGGTCGACTTGCGTAGAGTTACGCATGACAGTCACGTAGAACAAGTGCTGCGCTTAGACTTTGTTGTGGTCACGGAAGTATAAACGTGATTTAATTCTTCGAATGACTTCTTATTTCTTGAAGAACTATGAATATATTGCGCAAGATGGTGCGATGAAGTCAGTAGTGACCATACGAGGGCACAACTTGCTTGAGCGAATGGCTGCGGAATATTACGTCAAAGGCGAACACGTCACAGTCACAAAAAAATGGAACTGGAAAGTTAAAGAAAAATTTTGCATTGAAAGTTTCGAAGTGTCATTGGAATTTTAAAAATTACTGGCCAGAATTTGATTGGCATGAATTAGAAAACGAATTACTCGATCACATCGACAGCCGTCGTGCGACTCTGTAGCAATACACGCACGTACGCGACTGTATCTTAACTGCATCACTGTAGCAACAACATGTGAATGACAATTGACGTGTTGGTGTAACATACCGGTATGTATCTTATAAGACATAAACCACTAAATCAGGAACGTCCTTACGCGTGTAACAACGCGTTCGCGCGCGCCTTCGCTCATCAGAATCAATCGGGGACATGAGATCTCACTTTACGGTCGACTCAGAGCACGAAAGACGCAAAACGAAAAGTTGTTGTGTAGAACATGAAGCGTTTGAAAGGCCCACCACGTCCATGCATGCTTTCGTGTACCACAACGCGTGGCAAAATCAATAACCCTTGACGCATTCGTGACTCAAAACAAGGGACTCATTAATTAATTAATGCGTTTTGAATGAGTCACTTATCGTCGTCGACGCGCGACGCGCGACGCTGCAACTTTGCACAGGGCGTTAAAAAACGCATCGTCGTT
>Ga0255756_1000875_pt1 | contig 35657 bp, 38 predicted proteins | sample 011ome_20_FD_179956 | JGI IMG/M metagenome (GOLD analysis project Ga0255756, IMG submission 179956) | Coastal salt marsh microbial communities from the Groves Creek Marsh, Skidaway Island, Georgia - 011509CT metaG (version 2) | ecosystem: Environmental > Aquatic > Marine > Intertidal zone > Salt... | reverse complement strand
TAATACCTTCGCCACGGTATTGGGATTATTCGTATTACGTTGGCGACAGCCGGCGCTACCGAGGCCCTTTCGCGTCAGCTTGTATCCCATAACCCCACTTATTTTTTTGGGTATTACGGGCTGGACGCTGATTTACATTGTCTTGCAGCGGCCGCTCGAAGCCCTGATATCTGTCGGGGTTATCGCCAGCGGTGGCGCGTTATACCTCTTTAGCCGCCCCTAACTTATCCACTGCGGCAACCCAAACCTCACTTCAGCTCCACTGCGGGGACTGAAGTGAGCAAGGATTCGACTTATGATTACGGCATTTTCTGAGCGGCAACATTCAATAACTTGATCTTGCCATCTTGCAACAACACATCTACGGTCTCGTAGGTCCTTACTGGCTCACCGTCAGTGCCTTGCGTTATGACGACATTACCGGTCGCCAGCCACTCTTCCATCACGCCCTCACTGTTTTCGCCATCATTGGCGATGACCCACCACACCCGCCAGCGTGGTTCTTCGGTGGCAATCCAATTTTGTAAAAATGCGGTGTGCGCACCGGACCCCTCTACCACTTCGCCGTGTGCGGCGATTCCCCGAAAATCTTCCGCATTCATTGCTGCAATTTTTTCGAAATCGCGATCGTTGTGCGCCTGAATGTAGTCGATCCAAATCTGTGCGTTGTCGCTGTCGCCTGCCAACAGCGGTTTCGCTGTGCCATCTTCAAAATATTGAGCGCCAATCGCGTCGGCACCAACTGCGTGCGACATCATGAACCCCGTGTCATCATAGACCTGAAATTCGGCGTATTTGCCATCTCTGATTACCGCTTTGTGGATCGAATCGCTGGTCTGCCCACCCGCTGTCATTTTGGTTTCGATATAAACGACATCGCCCGATGCACGAAAGGCGACAGGCTCTACCTTGAAGTCCGGCCATAAATCACTGATCGGGGTGAATACCTGTTCAATGACCTCATTGGCGCCCACGTAATTGCCACCGTAGGGGAAGCCCTTAGGCATTTTCCACTTAACATCAGGCGCCTGCGTTTGCGCCCATGCTTCCATATCGCCCACAGCAAAAGCCTCGTAGCCCGCCTTTGCCGCTGCAATGTTCGCTGCATCCTGATTAGATTCGCTCTGACACGACGCCAGCCCAATCACGAGCGCGATTGTCGTCAGCATTCTGAATAACATATCAATCTCCTCTTTCTGTATTTTTGCTTTCTTTTAGAAAATAAACTGCGTGCTACCGGCAAGATGCCCTCGCGTTATCACACCTCAGCGCGCAAGCCTCTTTACTCTGCCAAGCCCTTACTTCAACGATCACGCTAGCCGCATCTCGACGTGTCGCCGAATTACGGTTGTGTCAGCACACATTCGTCAGTAATCGGAGTCAAATCGTCGCCCTGCGTCTCTAACGGCCACCACATGTGTCGATCGATCTTCCTTTGCTCGTAGGTGCCACTCTCTGACGCAACACATTTGGGGAAATAAGGCGGCTCATTCAGGGCAAGTTCTTTTACCAAGGCCGCATCAGCCGGATCTTGCGTCACAGCGCAGCCAGCCATGAACACGGGTAACAGCATTTTTGGGATCTGCCTCACCCTCATTTATCCGCACTGGCTGTAAAGTTAAGCTCAACGACATTGCCCGTGGGATCGCGCATTTTAAGCTGGGTAATGACGGCACCTTCATAATCTAGCTCACGGCGATTGAAGTCGACGCCTAATGCGCTGAGCTTTTTCGTCATGCCTTCGAGATCATCACAGGAGAACGCCACGTGATCGAGGTAGCCAGAGCTTATTCCTGCTGCATCCGGCGCATCCGTCCACTCCATTAAATGCACTATCGGCTGCCCTGACAGATAAAGCCAGTACCCATGGGATCTAACAGCGGGTCGGACACCCACTGCCAGGCCCAGGGTGTCAACATAAAAGTCGCGCACCGCATCCAAAAGCGGGCGCGGTGCGCGGATATTGAAGTGGTCAAAGGCAATGACACTCAAGACGCTATCTTTTTATCTCTGACTGCTGTGGGCCTTATGGTACACCCGCCGTCGGCGGCGTCCCAATGTCGGCACTCCCCACCGGTAAGTCCTGTGGCTTCAGTCTCCGGAATTTTCTCGAACGGGAGTGGAGGAATAGAGATCATGGATTTCGCAGGTGGTAATTTCCAAAAACTTCGCGAACAGTGCACTGCCCTCTTCCCCGTTAAAAAAGCTATCCAGCCCCGAACCCATTTGGCTGTAATCGGGCCAGGCACCAACCCAGAGAAAATCCAGCGCGGTCATATTGCTTTTAAACATCGGGGTCATCACCCATGCGTTGTAGCCGTCATCTGGTAATTCATCGACAACCCGGTTCCACTGCTCAGTCCAAGACATAAGGTCGCTCATGCTCTTTCCGTCGTTGAACTTGCAACCCCAAAACTCTACGGGGTTAGCTGCAGTGCTCAACTGCGACAACATCAGCAACACCGCGGCGGTTAAAACTCGTGTCAGATTTTTCATCGTCGTTCTCCTTCTGCGTCTCATTACTTTTTGGTGATGCACGCAATTACGAGCGCATCTCTCGTGAGCAATCAGCCCAACCCGCAGGTCTTACTATACTCAAGCCTATTTAAATTGCGATTTACTGTTGCTGATAACTTCACGCATAAGGGTTCACTTTGTTTCGCTCTGCAGTGTCACCGTTTCCGGTAATCACCATTGTCTTTCTGACAAACGGCCTCAAGGCTGGCCCGTCGATCAATCGTTGATGGTGATGTTTAAAACTGAAATCATTGACCGTAATCCAAACCACCTCAGCGGGTTAAAACCGATGATGCAGGCTAAACTGGAGTTGACCCTTGTTGAAAAGGTCAGTGTGCTGCTGCATGTAGCCAAACTGGAGTTGGGTGCGAGCGGAGACGGCGTAGCCTATGGCGCCATACAGACGATTCCGATCGTAGTAGTCGACTTCCCTGCCATTGCCAATATCGCGCTGTCCGTTGACAAACAACTCGTCATAAAAAGACAAGTACCACGTACCCTCAGACACCTGGGTCGAGTTCAGTGGAATGGTGACGGACAGCGCATATCGGAAGCGGGTTCTAAAGTCCTGGCCTTCGACCCACCTCTGCTCGAATCTGAAACGATGTCGAAGTAGCACTCTCTCACCGAGCCGCTGCGGCATCAGGGCTTCCTGATAAATCCGGTTTTCTGCAATGGTCTCTCTGGACGGGCCGAATTGACCCGAGGTGATATTGGCCATACCGAAAGTGAAGAGCTTACTGGACGCTGTCGGCGAGAAAGTAATGCCACCTCGTAGCAATAACTGCTCCAAATCGCTGCCGTGGTCCCAACTACGATACTGAATGTCTCCCTGCAAACCCCAACTAGTATTTGACCATTACTTATTAAAAAAAATCATATACCAAGCGCCCAACTCGTCATCGATAGAGTCACCCGCAGCGAATGGGGTAAACAAAAGTAGCAGCGCTGCGACGCGCGGGCCGAATCCGGACGATAGAACGTTTACCAAAAACCGCACGGGTGAATCCTTTATAGGCCTCCTCACAACTTACTGGTCTTGGTAAGCCTGTTGAGAGTAAGGACGTGTTTTTTACTGATAGATTTTTTCTATATCACTTTATGCGTTGACCCTTGAGGCAGGAAGGTTTTGCGCTGGTGGGCACAATACGACTTCGCACGCTGTGACCACTTGAGATTAACAATGATCCGAAAACGCTCGGTCGGGGTAGCAAGTGCCTACTCTTTTCGGCTAATTACCCCATGATTTTCGGTTTTGGCACTTACATGCCCGCTACAAGCAAAAAAGACTCTCAATCTCTCGAACCACGTGTCACAGCCATACGTGCGCCTCGCGCTAAAGATGTAGCGACTGACGAATCCAACCTCAGCAAAGCTCAAATTTATGATCTGGAACACGAGAGAAAGCTCAGGGCACTGCACGCGCTTATAGAAAATGGCGCTAGCTTGAGCGAAGCTGCCCGACTCATCGGCATTTCTCGTCTTTGCGCGCACCGCTGGAACGACTACGGAAGACGCTAGGGGTTTTACCCTCTCGCTTGGCGGTGTCGAACGCAGTCAGCACCGAAAACCACGATTGCTCATTGGGCGACACTCAATGTAACGGCGAGCGGATCCAAGAAAACCCCAAAAATGTGAAGGGACCAATGATCAGGGGTGCCGATGCCAACCTGAAAACGGCCAGATCTTGACTTTAGGAAAGTGACCTAGATGCCGGTAATGTTGGGCAAAGGAAAGCTGCTCCTCATTAACGCTATTTTGTCGAAGAGTTCTCCAACACCCAGACTCGCCCAGAGAATCAGAACACCAAGAACCACTTTTACTATCGTCACTGCTTTGGCACTGACAAGCCTCACGAGTGCATCTATTGCCGGCAAGTAGTAAACGGACGAGGCGGCAAAAATAATGACGCCGAAAAAGGGGTCGTTTCCCCAAAACATATTCACAAACCCGATGGCGGAACAAACAACGCCAAAAATCAAACCAATCGCCATTAGGAGTGCCTGGTTCGTCAATCTGATCACCATTTACATCCTGTTATCGAAAATTGGCGGGAGAAGCATGATGTGAGGGCTTGACCTGCCCCCACCGACTGGTTCGTTGTAAATGTTTAGGCTTATTGAATGATTCACTCTTCTTTGTAATCTTCATCGAGGATCCCCTTGGCTTTTAGCTCCTTGGTTAGCTTTTCTAGCCTTACAAAGGCCGCCACACCCAAAAGGCCAAACACAAAGCCCACTACTCCCAATCCCTCCATAAACTTCTCCAGTTAAATCTTTCTTCCTAACCTACTACGAATAGCGGCTGCTGTTAGCTTGTTTAAAATCAGCTTCTGATGCGTGACAGCAGTATCACTGGTATCAGCAGGAGGCTTTTACCTCCCCGGCGGCCTGCAAAATATCAGCAAGACAAAAAATGTGTGTGGTCGATACGTGTAATCACACTATAAATGTGTATAGCGCAGACAGACGCCGATTCAGGCAGCGAGCGTGTATACGGCCAGAAAGGGCACTGAGGGAAATGGCGGAGCGGACGGGACTCGAACCCGCGACCCCCGGCGTGACAGGCCGGTATTCTAACCAACTGAACTACCGCTCCAGGTAGACAATGCGCATTGCATCGGTTGCTACTTGCCTCTCTATCGAGAGAAATGGTGGGTGATGACGGGATCGAACCGCCGACCCTCTGCTTGTAAGGCAGATGCTCTCCCAGCTGAGCTAATCACCCCCTGACAAGAGATCGGCATTATAGGGATCGAACTCACACTGTCAATGCGCTTTGGGGCGTATTTCAGGTCGTTAAGAGGCAGGCGCGCACCACTAAAGCGTGTAGAATCGCCGACGATTTTGGCTCCAGCCTCGAGAAAACCCCAACGATGGAACTCTATAAAGATTTTCGCTTTGAAGCGGCCCATTTACTCCCAGAAGTACCCCAAGGCCACAAGTGCTCGCGCTTGCACGGGCACTCATTTAAGGTGCGCATTACCCTCTCGGGCGAAATGAATCCCAAAACCGGTTGGATCCTGGATTTTGACGACATCCGGCAGGCTTTTGAGCCGCTTCTGGAGCAGCTAGACCATCACTACCTCAACGAGATCCCGGGCCTAGAGAACCCGACCAGCGAACATCTGGTTCAGTGGATATGGCAACGCCTTAAACCTGCCCTGCCCGAGCTGACTGAGGTGGAAATTAGCGAAACTTGCGATACCGGTTGCCGATATCGCGGGGATTAAATCGAGCAGCGGGCAAAATAATTTAAAAAAAGTGGCTCGAGGCTATTGCATAAAATTAACATTCTGTAGTAGCGGTCCCGCTTTTGTTATGCACAAAGATGGGGCGACAGTAATAACATTGTAATTTAACGATGAAAGCCCACAATCACGCTGATAAAAATTCTATAAGTAAATGTATTTATTGATTTAATTTGTCATGGTCAAAATTTAACCAATTTGACACCAGTGACGGGCTCCTTGCCTCAAGTGGCATATTGAACAAATTATCCAATGAGTTATCCACATAATCTGTGGACAGTTTTGATGGGGCATCAATCGCATACCGGGGCAATATCTTCCAGCAAATGCCGCCGTATCGCCTCATTCACCAGCCCCGGCTGATCAACGTGTAACCAGTGGCCTGCTTCTGGCACGGTCTGAACACTGCTATGCGGGAACCGGCGACTGATCTCGGGCAAGTGGTCTGACGTGATGTAACCGGATTTACCACCACGAAGAAACAGCGTCGGTGCTTGGCACTGTTGCTGCCCCGAGGGCGGTGCTCGCAAATGTGGGTATCCCGCAGTCAAGCCAGCGAGATTCAGGCACCATTCGTAACCGACTGAACCGCTCTTGAGACTCATCAGCAAATAAGCGCGCACCCCGGGCTCTGGGATTACCTCCGCCAGCAGCGCTTCAGCAGCCGCGCGCGTTTGACAGTGGCCTGCCTGCACCCGCGCCATCACAGCCAGGATTTCCGCGTGTTGGGCGGGGTACTGCACCGGCGCAATATCGGCAACAACCAAGCGCCCCACCTGTGCGGCATGATTCAGCGCCAGTTGCATCGCTATCTTGCCCCCCAGCGAATGTCCTATCACATCAGCCTCGTCAATGCGGTTGGCGGTCATCCATAGCGACACTTCCTCAGCGTAGGTATCCAGTGACGCCGCAGCCAGCCACGTCGAGCCTCCGTGATCAGGCAAATCCAGGCAATGCACTCTACAGTGAGGCTCAAGCGCTCGCGCTATCCCTCGTAAATTGCTCCCACGCCCAAATAGACCGTGCAATAAAATGACATCGCGGCCCAGTCCACCCGACACCGCTCGGAGCGAATTGTTCATGACTGCCCCTCCTTTGTTAGCATGGGCCTCTGTTTTAAAAGGATCGTCAGCATGCGCAGAATCTCTCTCTCCTCACTGTCCACCCTACCGTTACCACGAACGCGAGTAAAAATCCGGCGGCTGGGTCTGGTGGGCGCCTTGTATGCCGCCCTCACCGCATGCGGCTCAGCCACTGTGGGCGGGGGTTATAACGCGACTACGCCCAACAATGTTTTCGAGTCTACAGTCTTCAATCAACTGGATAGCCGTGTCGTTGTCATCGCCAGCGTCAACCTCGGCGTACCTTCGCGCAACTACCTCGCGAAGCGGGAGCCTTTTGTCGACGCCCGGGTCACCGAGTATCTTGAAAGTGCTGGCTACGACGTCCGCCCTCAAAGAGAGTTCTCACAGCGCTGGAATAACGCCGTACTGATCTACGGAGACCCCGTCGACCCCACCACGGGCCGGGTAAATCAAAAATCCTTCATTCAAATAGTGCAAGCAGTCCGAGACCAGCTGCGACAGCAAACCGACATCGGCAGCATTGTTTTCACCGATATCATTGAAAAAGATGTCTATTACGAGCAAGGACTCAACCGCGTGACCCGCTTCGACGGTGTCACGCGAAAGCCGGCTATCCAGGGCGCGGGAAGTGGAGTCACCGCAGAATTTGATTGGGCGCGGGCCGTATCAGCAGCCAGCATCCGAGTTGCCTGGTTCAATATGGATCTCGAGCGCCTGTTCTCTGGCGAAGGCGGCATAGAGGTGACCGACGCCGTAGACACCCGAAGCGGGACGGCTTTCGTGCGCCGCAGGGATGTGCTCGAAAATGAAAACCACATAGACGAGGGCATTGCGATTGCATTTCACCCCGTCATACCGATGAAGAACTGGCCAGGTAACCCCTGACTACGTCAGGACCTCCAACCCTCTCTCAATGCACCACATCGCGGACAGGCCGCCCAATACAAAAATGGGCACGGGACGCAGGGCGGCCATGCGGCTCGCGCCTGCTAATCTCGCGCCGGCAGCGAACAGCACAACGAGTAACGCGATAAAGGTCAGTTGACCCAGTTCGATCCCGATATTGAAAGCCAGTAACGCCAGCGGAACGTTCGACTGGGGCAAACCGGTTTCGGCCAAAGCGCCGGCAAAACCCATGCCGTGGAGTAGACCAAATCCCGCCGCCAACCACCAAGGTTGACGCCACAGCGCACCCCCGCCATCCTCACGCGCCAACTCCACCGCAAGCACGTAAATCGACAGCGCAATCATAAATTCAACCAACGCTACCGGATACTCAAATACGCCAAGCGTTACCATGGCGAGCGTAATGCTGTGCCCCACGGTGAAGGCGGTCACGGTGAGTACTAATCGACGGTTCCAGCCGACCAAAAAAAGAAGACCCATCACAAAAAGCAGGTGGTCCGGGCCCTCCCAGATGTGCTCTGCACCCAGCTCAATGTAATCGCGTGTGACGCTACCGGCGGTACCCTCAACGGGCACCACAAAGCGGGGCTCAGCCGCCGTGAACACGGCTTGATGAAAAATATCCTGCGTCAGATAGAGTCGAAGCAAAGCGGAAGACTGGTTATCCCCCAACCCACTCACCGATAGTGTCTTCCCCACCAAACCGTCAGTGCAGGACAAGTCCATCTGCATGAGCACACCGGTGCCCTCCTGAATCCACGGAGAAGTGGAGGTGATCTCACAATCAGCCGGAAAGACCGGCTCCATGGGCACCGCGGATACCTTCTGTATCGGCGTCTTCCAGGTCGCGTTAAAACTATTCTCGGAGAGCTGTCTAATTTCGAGAAGCGAGGGCGCGAAGCGGTGCGCAGATACCGCTGAGGAAAAAAGAGCGACGATCAGTAGCAACCAGATTCTCATGATCGCCTCACCTCATAGCGGGCCATCGCGCTTTCCACCCAATCCTGAATCGACTGTGCCTCAGCCTCGCGGATCAGATCTCGCCCTATTCGCTCGCGTACTTCCTCCAACGCGAGGGTGCGCGGAGCTGCAAATGCCTGCACATAAACGTAATGCTGGCCAAAAACAGACGCTATTGGGCCAAACCATTGATTAGTCTCGACGCTAAGCGCGCTCAGCTGCTCGGTAAACACGCCCCCAAAAACGCGCGTTATCTGATCTGGGCTCTGCCTCGAAAATTCATAACCCGATAAAAAAGGCGCACCGAGCAAGCGTGCTTCGGCGGGGCCCAGCTGTTTTGCCTCTATCTCAGCCACAACCCCGCTCATCTCGCTACTGCGATCCGGAGAGAGAAATACATGACTGAACGAGTAGCGCTGCGGCTCACGCCAGGCCGCCAGATCGCGCTCGTATCGTGCCTCCACCTGCTCGTCGGTGGGAGACGGCGCTGGACGAGTCGCCACAATCAAGCGCTCCATGATTTGCACCAAGCGGCGCCGAATCACCTCATCAGTCAGGTGTAGCCGCAACGCATAGCCCTGCTCTATCAGTTCGGCGTCGCTAGCCTGAGTGCGGGCGTCCAGAAAGCGCATATTGCGGATGATGCGCTGCTCAACCGCAACGTCGCGATAATGAAGCTCTCGCGCGAGGGCTTCTCTAAAGAGCAGTTCGTCTCGCAGTTCCGTGTCGATAAAGCGCTCCAGCACCGCGGGGCTCACCGAGCCTTGGGCAAATTGCGCATAGTTCTGAACCATGGCATCTAGCCGCTCGGCACTCGGAGGGCCCAGCACTGGCTTGGGTGGAGGGAAAGCCCATTGGCTTGCAAGAAACAAACCAATGCCCAGCAGGAGAAACTGCAGCCAGGGTCTTTTGAGCACGCTCATACTAGTAACACCGTGATAGTCAAGCGCAGGCTAAAAATGACTGACGAAGGCGTCTAAAGACTCCTCCGGCAACAGCTTGCTTGGACCTTCTCGCGTCCCCAAGTAAAGAAAACCCACCACCTGATCACCCGCAGCCCCCCCGAGCGTCTCGACCACGAGAGGGTCCGTCGCGTAGCCGCCCGTGCGCCAGATGCAACCAAAGCCAAGAGATTCCGCGGCGATCTGCGCAGCTGCCAGAGAGGCAGCAACAGCGTGCGCCTGTTCGTCACGACTGATGGTGTCGTGCTCTACCGCGTGCAGCAATCCCGCGATAATGAGCGGGGCTCGCATCGGCGCGTTAGCGGCTTTATCGAGCTTTGCTGAGTCAGAGACACCGCGCAACTTGAGGCTGTCGACAAAACAGTCGCCCAATGTCCGTCTACGCTCACCCTGAATCACGACATAACGCCAAGGCCGGAGCCGGCCATGATCAGGGGCCCGCAGCGCGGCATGCAGAATCTTCGCCACCGCTTCGGCGTCAGGACCAGGTTCAATCAGACGGGCGTGAGAGTTACGGTTTAGCAGTGTATCGAGAACAGACATGGCGGCTTCGTGAATGATGTTTGAGTAGCTTAACAAACTGCGAGAGGAATCAAACGATACGCCATTCCTCTGGCACTGAGGCGCGCACACGGATAGCGCGATCTCCGAACAAGACGCTGTTGTCGGTAACCGTGACATCAGCGTCGGTGAGCACGCCCTCGTCAAACCGGTACAGGGGTGACCATTGGCCCGACAGCCGTGAAGCCTCGATCGCGTCTTGGGCTGCGGTGCTTGCTTCTTGTTGGCGACGCCATGCCGTCATGGCCTTCTGTCCGTGATGCTTCGCGAGGAGTGCTTCGGTGGTTAGGGGGCTCAACAGTGCCGCCGTGGCATTATTGCCGCCGAATCCTTTGCTATTGATCAGGGCGTAGTCGATGTCTTCGCTTCCCCTCTCATCCAGCGCAAACGCGAGTCTCTCCGTCACCACGTCTTCGGCAATCGCGTCAATACTCTGAATTCGCGGCACCCTATTGTGCTGCCAAATGCCCAGCATCGCGGTGAGTTGATCTCCGGCAGCAGCGCCCAGTGAATGCCCCACATAACTCTTAATGGCCGCCACCGGCCACTCATCCACGCCATAGGCTTGAGCCACTTTGCTCAGCAATGTCGATTCCGTGACGCGGTTCTGAGGCGTTCCCGTGCCATGGGCCTGTACCATCCCACGGCGTCGAAGCCGTTCGTCACCCAGAATGGCGCGCGTGGCCGTAACCGCCTCAGCCACCGTAAGGTAATTGCCGGCACCCGGGCCAGAGATCGATTTCTTGGCCCCGTCGGCCCTGACACCGACGTAGGGCGCAGCCGCCAGAATCGGCGCGCCGAGTTCCAATGCCAACGCATCGTCCATCAACACAACCACCTGCGCGGACTCCGCCATTGTGAATCCACAATTGTTACCAAACGGCCTGCAGGCACGACGATGGTCTATCGAGGCTAGGTCTGACTGACCGTCGAGCTGGCGCAGGCCCTTATCGGTCGCCAGCGCACCCATGGCAACGTATCCGTCCATAACCTCTACATTCACCGGTGCCTCGGCCGCACCCACCACCGCCACGCGGGAACGCCCGCTGCGGATGTCCTCAATGCCCAGCCTCAGGTTGTAGAGAAAAGTGGCGCAGGCGCCCAACGCCGGTCCCGTAGCGCTGAAACTGCCCAGCACATAAGCGCTGATAAAGTCGCCGGGCATTTCCGCGAAGCCAAAAGGGCACTGCTTTGACGTGACGCGACGCCCTAGCAAGCGCGATCGCAACATGCCGCCAGTGCCTGACTCATCCAGTTGCCCCATGGCGCTGGAGACATAGACGCTGATCGCATCTCCGGGCACTTTCGACGTGATATCGGACCAATCGATCCCGAGATCAGCAAGCGCGTCAGACATGGCAAAAATCGCCATCTGCACGGCACGCGGATGACTGCGAGAGGGGTATAAACGACCGGGATCAAATCCACTGGGGAGCTGTCCCGCGGCACTCACCTCAAAGGGTCGGGTACTGGGTAACAGCACCTCAGTCCGCTCTGGAACTGAGACTGTGACCGTTTTGCCATTTAGCTGCTCTGAGATCGCGCCCGATACCGTGCCGTCAACCATGCCTCCTGGATTGAACTCAAACGCCGCAGGGGCCGCACCCGGGAGCGTCTGTGCGCGTCGGTGCCAACTCACCGCCCGATGGTCAAACCACTGCGGCTCAATTTCTCTGATCAAAGTGTGCCGGAGAATGGCGTCGGTATCGGCCGCGTCCATCATTTGCCCAAGGGCACTCTCGGTCGCACTGCGCTCAGCCGCAGAGATCGAGTCCCACACCATCCTCTTATATGCGTGTCGGCGAGAGGTTCTGCCCGCGCTATTGACGCCGCCGGCGGCCACCATGATGGGAAGTCTGAGCATACTGTCTCCAAATGCAGTTACGACAAGCGCCTACGCTAACGACATTGGGGCGTCAGATGGCCGCTGATCGCTGCGCTTACAGTGCTGCGGGAGTGTACGCTGGACAAGCGCAAAAACTATGCGTATACAGCCATTTATTATGCACATATCGCCACTTTTAGCATCGCCCTTTCGCGTTGCCGCACTGGTACACGAGCACATGCTGGCGTCTTCCGTCACCCTGCCCATGGAAATTCTGACCGGTGCAGCGCAAACCAAAAGCCAGCGCTCGGTGCAGACTTTGCAGTTCGAGTGTTTTAGCTCTAGCGGTGGCCTGCTCGTTACGCAAAGTGGGCTCACCATCGCCACCCAACCACTGGACGCCATCGATCACATCGACCTCATGATCATTCCCGCTATCTGGCGTCATCCGGGTCGCGTGATTCGCAAGCATCCCGATCATATAGAGCGAATCTCAGCGCACGTAGCCCAAGGCGGGCTGACAGTGAGCGTTGGCTCGGGTACGTTTTTACTGGCAGAGACAGGCACCATGGCGGGTCGCTCGGTCACCACCCATTGGCAGTGGTTTGACACTTTCGCAGCCCGTTATCCCGCTATCCAGCTGGAGCGACAGCAACTTATTACCCAGTCCGGCCCCATCTATTGCGTCAGTAGCGTCAACTCGGTAGCCGACCTGATGGTTTACCTCTGCTCAGAAATTTTTTCTATGCGGGCCGCCAGGCACATCGAGAACCAGTTTTCTCCCGAAATCAGACAGCGCTTTTCACCCTCAACCGTGGGGGCTCCCCGCGAGCTGCATGGAGATGAACTGGTGGCTGATGCGCAAATTGAAATCGCCAAAGATCTCCGTGGCATACCATCAGTGCCTGATCTCGCTGCCCGATTCGGGGTCAGCGCGCGCACCCTGTCTCGCCGATTTAAAATGGCCGCGGGTCTCTCTATTGGCGATTACGCGCTGCGGCGACGCCTCGACGAGGCGCAATCGTTACTCAGACGGACTAACCTCTCGGTTACCGAAGTGGCGTTTGAGGTGGGTTTGACAGATCCATCGCACTTTACCCGCGTGTTCAGAAAACAGCTTGGCTTAACGCCCACCCGTTACCGAGCGGCCGTGCGCGAAAAAGCGTTTTCCCCGGACCCGCATTCGGGCTGAACTTGCAGGCATGCCGCGGTTGGGGCTAAATGCCCGCCCCGACGCACAACTATGAGGATCAACCGTGAGCGACGTATTGATTATTGGTGGCGCCCGAACGCCCATGGGCGGACTGCTGGGAGACCTCTCGGAGGCTACCGCAAATGAATTGGGAACGACCGCCATCGCCGCCACACTGGAGCGCACCGGGGTCGCACCGGAGGCGATCGATGAAGTGTTTATGGGATGCGTGCTCCCAGCGGGATTAAAACAGTGTCCTGCAAGGCAAGCGATGCTAGGGGCCAACATACCGAGCAGTACCGGCGCCGTGACGATTAACAAGGCCTGCGGTAGCGGCATGCAGGCCACCATATTTGGCGCAGACAGTATTACCGCCGGCACTAACCAACTGGCCATCACGGGCGGTCTCGAGAGTATGTCCAATGCCCCGCAATTACTGCTTACCGGCCGCAAGGGGCAACGGCTGGGACACTCCCAACTGTATGACCATATGTTTTACGACGGGCTCGAAGACGCTTACACCGGTGCCGCGATGGGCACATTTGCGCAGAAAACCGCTGACGAGCATGGTCTGACCCGAGAAGAGATGGACGCCTTCGCCATCGAGAGCCTGACCCGTGCGCAGCGCGCAATCGACCAAAGCCTGAACAGTCAGGAAATTGCGCCGGTGACAATACGCACGCGACGGGGTGAGCACTGTGTGTCGATTGACGAGCAGCCGCACAAGGCGAATTTGGAAAAGATTCCGCAGTTGCGCCCTGCCTTCGCCAAGGATGGCACGATTACGCCTGCTAATTCGAGCTCGATTTCCGACGGCGCAAGCGCATTACTGCTCGCCAGTGAAGCCGCAGCAGCGTCACACGGCTTGACGCCACGGGCGCGCATCATCGGCCATACAAGACACAGCCTGGCGCCGGAATCCTTTACCTTGGCGCCGATCGGTGCAGTGGAGAAGCTGCTCGCCAAAACAGGCTGGTCGGCATCGGACGTCGACCTTTGGGAGGTTAACGAAGCGTTCGCCATGGTAACGATGCTCACGATGCGGGCTTTGGATCTTGACCCCGCCTGCGTCAACGTCCACGGGGGCGCTTGCGCTCAGGGACATCCCGTTGGCTCAACGGGATCACGCATCATTGTTACGCTGATGCATGCACTGGAGCATTATGGCAAAAAGCGAGGCATTGCCGCGCTCTGCATCGGCGGTGGTGAAGCAACTGCCATGGCCATTGAACTGATCTAAATCCACAACGCGAATAACTGACATGCTGAGTGACATTCCAACTCTGCTCGACGACATCAGCGCAGGTCGAATGGTGATCCTGATGGATGATGAGGATCGGGAGAACGAAGGCGACCTGATCATTGCGGCGGAAAAAGTCACGCCTGAAATTATCAATTTTTTCGCAACAGAAGCCTGTGGTCTGATCTGTATGCCGATCACACCGGAGCGTGCCCGACTCCTTAAGTTACCCCTGATGGTGCGAGACAATCGATCGCAACACGAAACCAACTTCACCGTGTCAATTGACGCAACCGAACAGGTAGCGCCGGGCGTGAGTGCGGCGCAAAGAGCGCACACCATCCGGGCTGCTATTGCAGCGCACGCAACGGCCAAAGATATTCGACAGCCGGGTCACATTTTCCCCTTGGTGGCAAAACCCGGAGGCGTGCTCAAACGGGCGGGTCATACCGAAGCAGGTGTTGATCTAGCACGCATGGCCGGACTCGCACCCGCTGCTGTCATTGTCGAGATTATGAATCCAGACGGCACCATGGCACGCCGCCCTCAGCTGGAGGTTTTTGCAAAAGAACACGGCCTCAATATGGGGACCATAGCCGACCTGATTGAATACCGGTCCCTGCACGAGCAGTCGGTGGAGCTACACAGTGCCGAAGCAATTCATACCGAGTGGGGGCAGTTCCAGCTCCACACCTTTCGGGACCTCATCGACGATACCCTCCACTTTGCGCTGAGCCTCGGAAATCTTGAGGAAGCGGGTGCAGTACCGGTGAGAGTGCAACCGATCAGCACCCTGAGAGATTTACTCGGCACACAGATGGGCCCTTCTAATGGCGGCGGCTGGTCCTATCGCGCGGCCATGCGCTACGTCGCAGACGAAGGCCGCGGGGTGGTCGTTCTGCTGGGCGGAACTGAGACATCGAACTCCGTATTGGAGGATCTCAATCATTTACTCCACGAGGAGCAGCGCCCGCAGCCCCCTCAAAATTATCGCCTCATTGGTACCGGCGCTCAGATATTACGGCACCTCGGTCTTAGTCAGATGAAGCTGATGTCAGCGCCGCTGCACTTCAACGCACTCTCGGGCTTTAATCTCAATGTCTCGGAGTTCGTGGCCTCTCCCCCACAGTCAAGCTAACGCGACATGCCTCTCAGTATCAGCACCGGGGAGGCAAGTGTCCTCAGCGATGAAAGGTGACCACCTCCGCCAACCCAGCGCGTTCTGTCCGAACCTCGTTCACGGCCGTGTCCGTGGGGTACCCAAAGGACATACCAAACATGAGTTGCTCATGATCGCCGAGGGATAGCGTCGGCCGAATCACATTCGCCAGAAAAGCCAGTGCCGTTTGCGGGCAGGAACCGAGGCCATGGGCGGTAAGCCCCAACATAACGGTTTGGGCATACATCCCAAGATCGCACGCCTCTCTCAAACCGAAGCCGGTGGGGAGGGTAAAAAAAGCGACCGCGGGCGCATCGAAAAAACTGAAATTGCGCATGAACCAGGCGTTGCGCTCTGCCTTCTGTTCTCGCGCAATACCCAGAGAGTCATAGAGCGCCGCGGCCGACGCGTACTGGCGCTCCTTATAGACGCCGTCGTACTGGCCGTCGTAAGGGAAATCAAGGGCGATTTCGCCGGCGGCAAACTTGGCGGGGAGCTCGGCGCGCAGCCGCTCTAATGTCTCTCCGGTCACTACATGCACAAACCAGGGCTGAGTGTTGCAGTTGCTGGGCGCTCGCTGTGCCGCACCAAATACCGCAGATATCACCGCCTCGGGCACGGGATCGGACTTAAAGTCGCGCATCGAGCGCCGGGCATTGACGATATCCAGAAAGGTATTGCTCGCTTGATTCACATCTGACGTTTTCAAGTTATTTCCTCACACGGCGCGGCCACGTGCACATTGGCCGACAGACCACCATCAATAATTGAGACTAGCGCAGGTTCTCATCCACACGCTCCGGTATGAATTCTACCGGCAGCCAGGGCGCCAATTGCGAACGCTGCTGAGCCCTATTGGGGGGCGCCAATCCACTCACCGCGGAGGGGCAGGCACCGGATTCAAACCAATCCATAGCAGTTGCTACGAGGGTTTCCTCGGGATCCCCAAAAGCTTTGGATATATCCTCCTCAGCCGCGCACAGCGTAAAGCGCCCCGTGCCCGCAAGTCCGATCTGGTGGTAGTCCCCTTGGTTCTCCCCATTAACCAGCTCGAAAGCAGTCAGGCGGAGCGCAATATCGCAATCTGCCCTCTCCAAACCCTCTATTGACTCGTGCATATCCCAGCGGCCCTGCCCTACTTGCTTGCCGTAGGTATCGGCACCCACCAACACCACCTCAACATGGGGATCGAGTCCATTGATGACTAGCTCGCTGGCCGATGCAGTACCACCAGAAGTGATAAAAGCAATGCGAATGGGAGAGGCCGTGTCTGGCAATCGGTCAAAAATTCCCCAGTTACTCTCGTCCTCGTTGTAATCGGGATGCTGATCGTTGACTTGCACTTTATAAGAGGGGTCGCCTTCCCCGGTAATACCCGCGAGCAGATCCATCATGGTATCGGCAACGCTAAGCAGTCCACCCCCGTTGTAACGCAAATCCACAATCAGATCGGTAACGCCCTCTTCATTAAATAATCGACTCGCATCAGAGAGCGAGAAGTAGCCGTCGGCGGGGTCCAACGCCGCGTCGATAAATTGTCTAAAGTGCAGATAACCCACGGGAGAGAGTCCTGCTCGCTCAATCAACAAAGGCTCACCCGCCAGTGCCGGTGGCGAAAGCTCCTCTTTCACCACCTCGATCTCTAACTCCTCTTCTTGATCAAGAAACCTAAATATCCTTGATACGCCAACCTCAGTGGCACCAAAAATCTCCTCATTTGAGGCGCCTCTCGCACTGAGCTCCTCCAGCGTTTCAAAACCGGCTCCTGTATCTACGGCAATGAGCTCCATTCCCCGCCGGACGCCGGCGGCGTAGGCCGGACCACTCTCAAACACGTCGATGATAAAAAGCCGCGTAGCGGTCGTTTGCGAACGGAAGCCAAAGCCGATATAGGCACCGGAGCTAATACTGGTCTCGTCTTCAGTAATCGTGGTCATGCGGGAAAACAAATCCCGCCTTTCGTCTATCAGGGGTGCCAACCGCGCATCGAGGTACCCCTGAGCGCTGTCATAGTCGGACTTATTAACCGCAGCCATTTCGTCGTACCAGAGGTACCAGCTGTCGACAACCTCCTCCACAAAATCAATCTGAGCTGCAGCGTCACAGGCGCTCGCGGTATCGTTGCTCCCCGAGCCCCCATTGTCGGCGATCGGAGGAGCGGCGGGACTGGAGCTCCCGCCCCCCGAGCATCCAGTGATGACTAATGCAAAAGTGACTTGCACCACACTGTGCAAAAAACGCATCATTTCTCTCTCGATTTATCCGTCAGCTTTAACGACACTGTAGCACTCTTAACGCGCGGTTCGCGGAGCAAGAAGGTCCGTAAGGCGCCGGAACACGTTCACTATCGTGTGTTGCCATCGCCGCCCACTGACAAGATTCCAAAACGTCCCGGGGAGAAACGACATCATGCAAAATTTATATGGGCCCGCTGCATTGTTGGGGCTGATCATTGGCGCGGCAATCATCGCGGATGACTTTATTAGGCCCCATCCTCATCACTCACCGATGACACGGCCAGCAGGGCATGCTGGCCCGTCGCCTCACGGAGAGAATCACAAGGTCTGGGTGATGAAGCAAGGCGGTGATGCCGATATGAAGATGCATCGTGAAATGCGCATCATCATGGATGACGAATCAGAGAGCGTTGACCACGAGAAGACCATCGTTATGGTCAAGGTCGAAGATGACGATCTGGATGCCACTGCGAGCGGTCAGGCACTTGCCGAGGCGATTCGCGAGGTGGTGGATGCTGCGCGCTCGGAGGGTCGCGAACCGACTGAGGAAGAAATCACGGCGGCGGTAACCGCCGTCAGTGGAGAGCCGAGCCAGATCGAAGTGGAGATAGATGTCACTGGTGCGCGACCGCAACCCGACTAGAGGGTACGGGCGCGGAACTTCTTGGTGCCAAAAGTGTCAGAGCTGACTTGCTCGCAAGCCAACGCGCGATGAGGCTGGCTAAACAGCTTCACAAACGTGCCTTGTAGAGTTGGAACGGTGTATATCGAAATCAAATCGAGACAGTCTTATGCGTATCATTCTGGTTGAGGATGATCACAGCCTGGCCACGGCCCTCGAGAAAGCGCTGTCAACAGAAGGTAATACCGTAGATAGCGTCAATACGGGTGAAGCGGCGCTCTTCCTGGTCGAAAATACCGACGCAGATGCGGTGATTCTCGATTTGGGGCTACCGGACATGGATGGTCTCGAGGTACTGGCGAGACTCAAGCGCATTAAACGGCACTTGCCCGTGATGCTGCTCACCGCGCGCGACTCGCTCAACGATAAGGTGTCGGGCCTAGATAGTGGGGCTGACGACTATTTAACCAAACCCTTCGATATGCCCGAGCTCATTGCGCGACTGCGGGTCATGCAACGCCATAATAACGGGCAGTCGCAAGACACCCTGACCCATGGTGAAGTAGTCATAGACGTCAGAGCCAATTCCGTACTTCGCGACGATCAACCAGTGTCGGTCTCCTCTAAGGAGTACACCCTGCTGACAACGCTGATGGAGAATCGTGGGCGGCTGCTCTCGCGCGAGCAACTGGAAGCGAAAATCATGGGTTGGGGTGAAGAGCTCACCAGCAACGCTATTGAAGTTCATATCCACAATCTGCGCAAAAAACTTGGCCGGGATTTTATAAAAACCGTTCGGGGCATCGGCTACGGAGTCGGTCTTTGATACTCTCGATCCGCCGATTCCTGATTCTGGTCTCTCTGGCGGCAACCGTTGTTGTCATTTTTATAGCCTCTTTTCAGGGCTACCGCGCGGGCACCATAGCTACACAATCACTGCTCGACCAACAGCTGGCAGAAAAAAGCCAGCTGTTGCGTTCTGAGGCAACGCTGGAAACATCGGAATCAGTCAATCAGCTTTTTCAGATTTTTGATCGCGATGGGCAACTCGTCAGAGGCTCACCAGGAGCCCCTGAAACTCCTATCAGCAGTGGATCTGACGGGTTTATCGACGTCAGTCACGACGGCATCTTGTGGCGAACGCTATCGACTACGACCCCTTCTGGAGAACTGATCGTCGTGGCCGAGCGCCGGGCATTGCAGTTTGAAATTGTCGAAGAGGTGGTGACCCAAACTCTGCTACCCATTGGCATCGGCATCCCCGTACTGGCGGTGCTGATCGGTACCATTATTACCTTCGGTCTGCGTCACCTGCGACTGGTGGAGAGGGAGCTCCGCGCCAGGTCCTCGCAGAACTTGCAAGCGCTGACACTCGGCGCGGTGCCTCTGGAACTCCAACCCCTGCTGGAAACCACCAACTCACTGCTAGATCGGCTCGAAGCCGCCTTCGAGCGCGAACGTCGGTTTGCGGGGGATGCCGCGCATGAGCTGCGCACCCCTGTCAGTGCCTTAAAAATTGATGTCTTTAATCTCGGCAAAAAATTCGCTTCTGACGATCCCGATATCCGAGCTATCGAGCAAAACCTTGACCGCATGGGCCATATCATTGAACAGCTGCTCATGCTTTATCGCGCTAGCTCCGAACAGATTAAAAGCCAATTTCAGGAAATACAGATCAAGCGTTTATGCCAGGAAGTCATCACCGACCTCTATCCGCTTATACAGGCAAGGCAACAACAGATTTCCCTCGAGGGCGATGAAGTCGTGGTGAATGGGCATTCCTACGCGCTGAGCGCTCTGATCAAAAATATTGTCGACAATGCGAGTAAATATTCCCCCCGGGGTGCCACGATTGAAGTGCGCATCCTAAGACAGGGTCAATCTGTCACCGTTGATGTCATCGATTCCGGCCCCGGTATCCCGGACAGACTCAAAGAACGCGTTGCGCACCGTTTTGTCCGTGGCACGGACGTCGCTCACACCAAAATCCCCGGCTGCGGCCTGGGATTGTCTATCGTGGATCTCGTCGCGAAATTACATCAGGGGACCTGGGCATTGGCCGATGGCCCCAACGGTCTGGGCACAAAAGTGTCCCTTTCGCTTGCGCTACAAGGAAAGCTGGATGAATCGGTATCGATGGCTTAAGGCCCTGCCTCTACTCGCAACGCTGCCCCACGCCGAGGCGGCCGCCCCCACCGTTGAGTTGGAAATCATCAACCATGTGTTTCAGCCGAGCTCTGTGGAAATCCCAGCCGGTCAGAAAGTGCGGCTGTTGGTGGTCAATCGCGACGCGACGCCGGAAGAGTTCGAAAGCTACGAACTGAATCGAGAAAAAGTGATCGCCGGTCACGCCAAAGCGGTGATTTTTGTGGGGCCGCTGGCGCCCGGTGAGTACCCCTTCTTTGGCGAATTCAATCCTAAAACCGCCCAGGGCGTTATCCGGGTGACGGCGCCGTGATTTTGGAGGCTGTCGTTATTGTACTGCGCGAGGTTCTCGAAGCAGCGCTGCTCATCGCATTGCTCCTGCTCGTAAGTCATGAAACCAAAGTCGGGCTACGCTGGCTCGTTCCGGCGTTTCTGGTCGGGCTGACGGGGGCACTGCTCTACGCCTGGCAGATTGCGTGGGTGAGTGAACAATTTGATTATGCAGGCCAGGAAATTCTCAATGCCCTGCTGCAGGGCCTCATTTTTGCTTCAATTTGCGGGCTGTTTGTCGCGATGAGAGCACCTGGCGTACATCACTCTGTCATTGCCACATGCATGGGCATCCCTATCGCGCTGGCCCTGGCAAGAGAGGTATCCGAGATCTTTCTCTACCTGCAGGCTTTTCTGAGCACCGAAACAATGGCGGGGCCCGCCATGGCGGGCGCTTTGATTGGCGCCGTTACCGGTATGAGCACTGGCGTGCTCATCTACCACCTGCTGGGGTGGATGGATCAACGGCAAAGGGACGTCGTTGTGCCCATTTTGCTCGCGGTGGTGGTGGCGGGAATCCTGACGCAGGCCGTCTCGCTACTCGAACAAGTCGATCGCATCCCCTATTCGCCACCATTATGGGATACCAGTGGCTGGCTCCCGGAAAATTCACTGCTCGGTCAATTGCTTTATGCTTTGCTGGGCTACGAAGCGACGCCCTCTCGCTGGCACGCCATTATCTATATCGCCTCCCTGCTAGTGCTTTTCATGTCTTTCCGGCTCCCAGTCTCTACATCTCGCTCGCCTCAGATTTACGCCAATGAAGCGCCCTAGTCCTGCCCTGACCGCGATCACGCTCGGAGCGCTGGCCAGCAGTCAGGCACAGGCTGATGGGTCAGCGATCAGCCAGATCTATGCCCCCTATGTACAGCCGCTCGAGCGAGAGATCGAGGTGCTGTGGCTGGATGAAAATCGACCGAGTGGGCGCATTGAATCCAATACCTTGGGGAAATTGGGTTTCGGCACCTCACTTTTTGATGGGGTGTATACCGAATTAAGCGTGTCAACACTCGACACCGACACGAGCGAAAGCCAACAGGTTGAACTGGAGGTCATTTGGCAACTTACCGAGCAAGGGGAGTACGATAGTGATTGGGGGGTCTTGTTCGAAGCCGAGACTAATCTCGACACCCACAATCACGAACTCAGCGCTGGTGTGCTGAACCAAAAGGACTGGAACAAGTTCAGTTTGATTTCCAACCTTGTGGCGAGCTACGAGTGGGGCTCGGGCTTCGACAATGAATTCGAGAGTCGCCTTGGCCTGCAAACGCGATATCGTCTGCGCCCCGAGTTTGAGCCAATGATCGAGTTTTTTCAGGGCCAAGATACTACTGCTATCGGTCCCGGGGCGGCCGGCGTCATCCGTTTGAGCCCGGGCCAGCAGCTGCGCTGGGCTTTCTCAGCCTTAAAGGGCCTCAATTCAGAGCTGGATTACACGGTAAAGCTCGAATTCGAATACGAATTTTTCTAGTCCCAGCGCAAAAAGTTCCCGTCCATCGAGGCTATTCTCGCCGCAAAACTGCCATTTCTGCCTTAAGTCTTCCTTAAGTTTTCTCGCGGATTATGAAAGCTCACACAGAGTGAGTGATACCCATGCTGAATCAAACCTCCTTCACGGACGTGACCTGCTGGCAACACGAGGCGTCCTCGTTCATCGGCAGCTGTGATAACGGCTTTACTTTAGCTGGGATGCTCCCCAATCTTTCCAACGAGCCCTTGGCAACACTGGGTGCGATCAATGGTGCCAGACAATGGGAGGCGCGTTATCACGGAGAGGACTCGGCCGATCGACGTGCTATCGAGGACTTGATCCGAGAGAAATATCAGGCCGTCCACGGCGCCAAGATTGAGCGGTGTTTGCCGCACCTGTTCTCCATTCGAACGCCGGGAGAGCCCGCCGCTGGGGCCGTTGGCATTCGCATGATGGAGATGGAGGGCGGCCTACTGGAACGCTATCTAGACAGACCCATCGAAACCATTTTGAGTCATGTCACGGGCGAGGAGATCAAGCGCGACCGTATCCTGGAAGTTGGCAATCTTGCCGCCGAAAACATTCAGGTGGCCGTATTGTTAATCGCCTTTCTCTTTGAAGAGGCAGAGCGGCGGGCGCGATCGCACGCAGTTTTCACTGGCACCCACGCCCTCCGTATGGCACTAAAAAGAGCCAAGGTGCCCTACCACACCATTCAGACCGCCGACGCTGAAAAACTGGGCACAGAGAAAGACCACTGGGGTCGGTATTACAACTGCGACCCGCAGATCATGGCAGTCAATGTCAAACAGGGGCTCGAATATATACGGCGCCGATTCTGGCTGTCACGGGCATCGTCATGCGGCAGCTAGTCAAACGCATAGAGCAGTTCGCCAACCTCTATACGGATCGGGAGAGCTTGGTCAGTGCAGGGGCAAAGCTTTCCTATCAGACGTTGGCACAGCGCATTCACAGCACACGCGACGAACTCCAAGCACTGGGGATCCGGCGGCTAGGAATCTACGCCACTAACTCATTTGATTGGGCCATTCTCGATCTCGCTGCTTCTTCAGCGGACATCGTAGTAGTACCCATACCACTTTTTTTCAGTGCTCATCAGGTGGAGCATCTGATGAACAACAGTTTCGTCGATCACATTTTTACCGACAGAGACTTTCCCTTTGCCTCGGGCCAAAATCTGGCATCGAAAACGCTGCAGGGGGAGTATGTCCAACGCAACATAACGGCCCCCAGAACACTGCCAGATTATTGCAAAGTCACTTACACCTCTGGCAGCACAGGACAGCCCAAGGGCGCCTGCCTCGGCGAGGGTACGATGATGTCGATCGTGACATCGCTATCGGAGGCATTGATTCCAAGCCAACTGGGTCGCCATCTGGCTCTACTGCCCTTTGCAACGCTGCTCGAGAATGTCGCGGGCATTTACCTCGCGCTATGGATGGGACGGAGCATTTTCATCGAGACGCCGGATCAGTTGGGCTTGTCTTCCAACCACACGTTTGATCCCCATATGTTTGCCGGGCAAATCAAAGCGTCCCGCGCAGAGAGCGTTATCTTGTTGCCGCAAATGTTGAAGCTCATTGTCGAAGCCAACGTGGCAGAGTCTTTGGCAGGACTCAAATTCATGGCGGTGGGCGGAGGTAAAGTCGCGCCAGACCTTTTACTAAAAGCCCAGGCTTTGGGGTTACCGGTTTATGAGGGCTACGGGCTGACAGAGTGTGGCTCCTGCGTCGCACTTAACACGCCGCTGGCGAATCGCGTCGGCAGCGTGGGCAAGCCCCTGCCCCACGCTCAGGTGCGCATTGGCGACTCTGGAGAGGTATTTGTTACGGGAGCGGCCATGACCGGGTACCTGCAAGACATGCCCGCTCCATCGGAGATCGCTACGGGTGACGCTGGCTTTATCGATACCGAGGGTTTCCTGCATATTACCGGCAGAATCAAAAATGTGATCATCTCAAGCTACGGCAGAAATATCTCTCCCGAATGGGTCGAGAGTTACTTTCTAGCCGATACGCGAATTCAGCAAATGGCCGTATTCGGAGAGGCTCAACCTCACCTCAGCGCGGTGTTCGTAGTTTCGGACGCGCTTAACGATCGTGAACTGCAAGAGCTTGTTCGCACGGTCAATGAGGCACTCCCTGATTACGCCAAAGTCATGGCGTGGACCCGAACCGCGAAACCCTTTTCAGTCGACCAAAACACCCTCACCAGCAATGGCAAGATGCGTCGGGACGTCATCGCCCAAAAATATTTCGAGCTTGCCTACAAGGGTGAGGTCGCGGCATGAATCAGCGTATTGCCGATCCCTTCGCAACGCCCACGGTTGAAGCAGTAAAGTCAACGCTGGCAAGCAATGGCTGGATGCTTATTCAGCAAACATCCCTCGACTTACAGGGCTTCAGCACTTTTTTTCAGTCTCTTTGCGACGTCCTCACTTTCGACCCCGCCAGACAATTCGCTTCAAATGTGGCCCAAACCGTTGATGCCGGAACCGCAGCAGTCGGGTTACATATCGAAAATGGCAACACGCCGATGCCACCTGATGTAGTGGCGTTCTTCAGCATGCGTAGCGCGTCCAGTGGAGCGCAAACCACTGTCTGCGACGGGGCGGTGGTTTACCAGGCGCTACCCGAGCCATTGAAAAATCGTCTGGCACAACCCTATTTCATGACGCGGCACCTGCCGAAAAAAATCTGGCAACGCTATGTCGCAACCGCGAACGCCATCGCTGATCCGTCGAGCGTAACACTACAACAGCTCGATGATTTCATTCGGGCCAACCCCAATCAGTCTTGTGTTATGCAGAGCGATGGCGGCATCCTCTATCGGCTGCGCATCCCCGCCATTCGTGCGGATAACTTCGCTGGCATACCTGCCTATGCCAATGCCCTGCTGGGACCCTCCTACAACTATGAACCTCCGGAGTATCACGCACACGACGGCACGCCGCTTGAGACGGCTCTGTTTGAGGATCTCGCGGCGATCTGCGAGGAACACACTCAAGAAATTGCCTGGCAGGACGGTGATGTGGCTGTAATCGACAATAAGCGCTGCCTGCACGGCAGACGAGCGATCGAAGTGCCTCTGGCGGAGCGCGAGCTCGTCATCGCCATGGGGCTGCGCGCGCCAAATACCATTCCTTCGAATCAGGGAGTCGCTCTATGAAAGGTCTAGCCGTTATCACAGGTGGCAGCGGTGGTATTGGCTCTGCCATTGCAACGACCCTGATATCCGAGGGATATTCCGTTGTGTTATCTGGACGAAATGAGGCACGTCTGGCCACGATAGTCTCCGCCCTTAAACAGCATACCCCTGGCGCTACAGTCGAATTCGTTGCCGCTGATCTCACAGAAACGGTCGGGAGAGAGTCACTACTGAGCCATATCGCGGCTTCATCCGCTCCACTGTCCCTTGTCGTCAATAATGCAGGCTCGGGACTATTCGCAATGTTTGAGGATATTCCGCAGAGCGAACTTGAGCGCGTCTTCACCATCAATGTCAGCGCCCCGATGCTATTTACCCAAGCGGTGCTGAGCCAATTCGGCGCCGCCGCAAATGAAATGCAGATCATCAATATCGGCTCGACATTCGGCACCATCGGTTATCCCGGTTTCAGTGGTTACTGCGCCACCAAATTTGCGCTGCGCGGCTGGACCGAAGCCTTGGATCGGGAATATGCCGACACGTCGATCCGGATTCGCTACTTCGCACCACGCGCTACCCGCACCGAGCTCAATACCGACGCGGTTAACGCGATGAACGAAGAACTGGGCGTTACCATGGACTCCGTTGATGAAGTAGCCCGCCAGTTCGCGGTATTCCTCAAGAGTCGAAAACAGTCCGCCCACATTGGCTGGCCGGAGAAATTCTTTGTCTGGCTCAACAAAATGCTACCCGACGTGGTGGGCTCGGCGCTGGCCAAGCAACTCCCTGTCATCAAAAAGCACGCCCATAAAGCATAAGCGGCCACCTTTTACGCTCGCTTTCAAGCTGGGCACCTTGCGAAGTTGGTTACCAAGCCCGCAACGCCCATAAAAATCCTAACGCCGCCGCCTCTCCCCGGGGGAGCGTCTTATCTGTTGATCCGCCTGCGTCTCATAGCCTAAAGTGGGCCGACTTGTTCCAAACAAGTGATCGCCGAAAACCAACCGGGACGGGATTTTCCGACCGCTACGAGAGGATCAATACCATGCCTTCTGCTGAAGATCGTTTTGCCATCGCTGAACTTCTGAACCGAATGGCGTATTACTACGACGAGGACCAGCTTGATGACCTGGCTGCCTGTTATGCCAGTGACGCCATCATGAGCATGCAAATCGCCGGCGGCGATATGGTGGGGCCATTTGAAGGCCGCGATAACATTATGGAACTCTACCGTGGCGCCAAGTCGACTCAATCAGACGTCCGCCGTCACGACATTACCAACATCATGTTCGACGCATCTGGCGATGCCCTCGCCGTGACATCCTATCTGACTTTGTTCGCGACCGAGCATGGTGAGACCAAGTTGCTGACCACCGGGGTTTATCGCGATGAGGTGGCGCAGGAAGCAGGGGAGTGGAAAATCGCTCGGCGTCATATCGACCTCGACAGCGCTTACTGAGCACCCCCCGTGAATCTCGGCCGCATTCCCGCTAAGACTGCCCTGCTGAACCCCGGCAAGGAAGCGCTGATTGATATCCCTAACAATCGCCGAATGTCTTTCGGTGAACTGGACGAGCGCATCCGGCGACTGGGTAATGGACTGTGCACCGAGCTCGGTCTGAGCAAAGGGGATCGCGTTGCCATTTTGTCCAAGAACTGCATCCAGTACATGGAAGTCTTCTATGCCTGTGCGCGTTGCGGACTCATTGCCCAGCCGCTCAACTGGAGGCTCAGCGAAACCGAGATGGCGAAGATTCTCGCGGACGGCGAGCCCAGTGTGCTCATTGCATCTGAAGAGTACAGCGACCAGACCACGCGCTTGACGGCAGACCTGAAGATTCCCGTCGCACTAGTCTTCACCGCCGATCCCGACTGCCGTTACGAGCAACTGATCGCCAACGCCAGCGACGCAGAACCCGCAAACTCGGCAGAGGTTAGCGGGGACGATCCGGTCCTGATTCTTTATACCGGTGGCACCACCGGCGAGTCTAAGGGCGCCCTGCATTCCCATCATTCGCTTTACATGGGCATGCTGAATCAGTCCATTGCAGAGCGGATTGTGCCGACTGATGTCTATATGCTCACCGGCCAGATGTTCCATATTCCAGTGGCGCTGGCCATGAACTACATGGCCCATGGCTGCCCCGTGGTCTTGATTAATTTTGAGGCCAAACTGGCCCTTGATGTGATTCAGCAAGAGCGCGTGTCTGCTTTTCTCGGCATTACCACCATGATCAACTGGATGATGGCAGTGGAGGGATTCGCAGATTATGACTTGAGCAGTCTGCGCAACTTCCAATACGGCGGGGGCCCCATGCCTCGCACCGTGGTGGAAGCGGCCTTGAAGGCCTTCCCCTGCACAATGATTCAGGGTTATGGCCAAACCGAAGGTATGACCATGACCTTTCTGTCACAGGAGGATCACGCCCGCGCAATACAGGGCGATCACCCAGAGCGATTGGCTTCCTGCGGCCGGGAGGGATTTGTCTCAGAAATCCGAGTCGTCGACACCCATGGCAAGCCTGTCCCGAGAGACGGGGTCAGCGCGGGCGAGATCATTGTTCGCTCAGAGGCCAACATGCTGGGCTACTGGCGACGACCAGAGCTGACCGCGCAAACGCTCCGGGACGGATGGATGTGGACCGGAGACATCGCTACCTGGGACGAAGATGGTTACGTGTTTATCGTCGATCGGGCCAAAGACATGATTATTTCGGGCGGCGAAAATATTTACAGCACGCAGGTTGAGGCGGCGATTCATCAGCATCCTGCCGTGCTGGAATCCGCGGTATTCGGCGTACCGGACGATGTCTGGGGCGAAGCGGTTAAAGCGGTGGTGGTGCTCAAGCCCGGAGAGACCGCGACCGAGGCTGAAATTATCGCCGAGGCCAGTAAGCATCTGGCCTCCTATCAAAAACCCAAGTCGGTGGATTTTGTCGATGCCTTACCCAAGGCCCCCACGGGTAAGATCCTGAAGCGAGACTTGCGCGAGCCGTATTGGCGCGATGCGGAGCGCAATGTATGACGGCTTTGCTCTCGCAGGAGATCCTCTCCTGCATCGGCCGACAGAGTGCGCCCAAACGGGAAATCGTCACCCGCCGAGACATCCGAAAGTATGCCATTGCCACCGATAACCGACAGGCGAAGTACCTCGCAGGTGACGTGGCCCCACCGCTGTTTCATGTGCATCTGTTTTGGGATGTAGTGCCGCTAAGCGAGCTTTCGCCCGACGGTGTTTCCATCGACACGCTCTTGCCTCGATTCCCCCTAGAAAAGGCGATGGCAGGGGGGCTCGATATCACCTACCACCAACCCATCAAGCCGGGTGACTGGCTAACCGCTACCCGGACACTCACTGACATCTATGAAAAAACGGGGCGCAGCGGCCCGCTGATTTTCTACGAAGTGCTGATGGAAGTGCGTAACGACGCGGGCGAGTTAGTCGTCACCGAAAAGACCACGAGGATTCTGAGATGAGCCTCACGCCAAAGGTAGGCATGGCACTTCCCGAACGCCAGCACCTCTGCGAAGTGGTGCAACAAATGCTCTACAACGCCTCCTTATGGAACGGCCATCGGATTCATTTCGACGTGCCCTACGCGACCGAAGTCGAGGGATATCCGGGCCTGGTGGTGGCGGGACCACTGATCGGCGACTGGCTGCATCAAGTGGTCGATGAATGGCTCGGCGATGCCGGCATGATCACGGGTATTGAATATTCAAACCGGGTTGCCGCCTTTGTCGGCGAGACCGTGACGGCCGGCGGCACGGTGACCGCCTATGATCCGGAGTCAGGTGAAATTCGGCTCGAGGTCTATGTCAAAAATGATCGCGAAGAAGTGCTTGCGCCCGGCGTCGTAACGGCCAGGCTGGAACGGTAGCGAGACGTCGATGGCAAAGAGCGGATTAAACAGCACCTGCGCACTGATCGGCATGGCCGAGAGCGACGTGGGAATCGTCCCGGACAAGACACCGCGGGAGCTCTGCGTTCAGGTGACGCTGGATGCGGTGCGTGACGCGGGGCTGACGCTGCAGGAGGTTGACGGCCTCATCACCTGCAATGCCTTTGCAGAGCCCATCATGTATCACGCGGAAGCAGTGGCAGAATATTTGGGCTGGCAACCCAGGCACTGCGTCACCGTGAACACCGGTGGTGGCACCACGTTTATGGCAATCAAGATGGCTGCCGCAGCCATCGCCGCAGGAATGGCGCACACTATCGTTGTCGCCATGGCCGACAGTCTGCGGAGTTTTATGACCCGCGAGCAGGCGATGGTGGTGCAGTCGAGCTCCGGGCACCCTCATTACGAGCAACCGTATGGACCCACGGTGCCTGCCTACTATGCGCTGATTGCACGAGCGCATATGGACCGCTTTGGTACTACCGAGGAGCATTTTGCGCATGCGGCGGTATCTTGCCGAGCGTGGGCCAACCAACATCCGAAGGCGCAAATGCGAGATTTGATCAGCGTCGAGGACGTATTGGGCTCTCGCCCCATCGCCGACCCTCTAAAGGTTCTCGACTGTTCTCTCGTGTCTGATGGAGGGGCTGCTGTGGTAATCACCCGCGGGGACCTCGCGAGCAGCGCTGCCCAAAAGCCGATCTACCTATTGGGGTATGGCGAAGGTCACGCCTACGAGCACATCAGTCAAGCTCAGGATCTCACGACATCCGCGGCCGCCATATCGGGCCGAGCGGCCTACGCAGATTCAGGTTTAACCCCGGACGACATTGACTTACTTCAGCTATACGACTGCTTTACTCCCGCCCTGCTAATACAGATCGAAGACCTTGGTTTTTGCGCGAAAGGTGAGGGGGGCGACTGGTTGGCGAGCGGCATCAGTCAACCGGGCGGACAGAAACCGCTCAATACCCATGGCGGCATGTTGTCCTATTGTCATCCCGGTAATCCGGGAGCGATGTTCGGACTGACCGAGGCGATGTTGCAGCTACGAGGGCAAGCCGGTGAGCGGCAACTGCCCAGCATCAATACGGCGTTGTGCCATGCGCAAGGTGGCATTATGTCTAGCCACGCCACACTTGTGTTGGGGAATGAGCGACTGTCATGAGTAGACCCACTCCGCGGCCTTCCCCCACCGAACTGCCCTTTTATGAGGCATGCGCTCGTGGCGAATTGACGTTGCAACACTGCGAGCCCTGCGACCGATTCCTGTTTTACCCGAGAACCCACTGCGATCACTGCCATAATCCGACGCTCAATTGGCGGCGGGTGAGCGGCAAAGGCACTATTGTCAGCTATACCGTGGTGCGAAGAGCCGTATCCGAGGCCTTTACGGCCCCCTATGTGATTGCGCTGATTGATTTGGTCGAGGGCCCTCGGATGATGAGCCAGATCGTAGACACTGAACCCGAAGCGCTGGCAGTGGGGCAGTCGGTATCAGTTGCGTTTGAGGCATGGTCAGACGATATCAAACTACCCGTTTTTAAATTGCATGGCGTTTTGGGCAAATGAGCCCCGGCTCAAAATTCAGAAAGTGAGGGGAAAATGAACAGCCGAATGATTCCTGTTGCCGTTATTAATCCCGAGGCGAGCCCGGAGAGCCTCGAGGCTAAACAGCCTGCCGTCGACAATGGTGCGGAAGTCTATGCCAAGGACGGATATTTTAGTCGTGAGTACATGGAGCGCGAGTGGCACAAAGTTTGGACCGAAAGCTGGTTGATCGCTGGCGTGAGCGCAGACCTCGGCGAAGTCGGTGACTACTTTCTTTTTAAGGTGCGCGACGAGTCCATCATCGTGACCAAAACAGCGTCGGGGGTCAGCGCGTTTTATAACGTCTGTCCGCATCGCGGTGCCCGATTACTCACTGAAGAGCGGGGCAATAAGAAAGTGTTCATCTGCCCTTTCCACAGCTGGAGCTTCCGCAACGACGGGTCGCTGCGCGCCATTACCGATGAGGAAACCTTTCAAGAGGCAGTCATTTGTCATCGACCGGGCCTTACACCAGTAGCGTGTGAGGAGCACGCCGGTTTGATTTTTGTCAGCATGTCCGACGACCCTATCCCGCTGAAAACGGCTGTTGGTCTACCCGAGGGGTACCTGGAGAACTATCAAATCGACAAGATGCGGGTAGTTCGACACGTTCGCAGCGAGTGGGGCTCTAACTGGAAGGTGGGTGTGGAGGCTTTTTATGAGAGTTATCACCTGCACGCAGTGCACCCTGAAACTCGAGGCGTCATGGGTGATCTCAATGTGCAGTACGATTTGTACCCCGGGGGTGCAAGTCGCATGATCGTCCCGCTGGGCCAACCTAGCCCCCGGCAAGCCGACCAGACCACCGTCAACGAGGGTCTGCAATGGATGCTACAGGAAGCGGGGGTGGACCCTAGCGAATTTTCGGGCACCGCCGCTGATGTCCGAGCCGCCATTCAGCAAGCGAAGCGCAAGCGGTCTGATCGGCTTGGCTTGGGTTATGAACGCTTCACCGATGGACAGCTCTCAGATAGTTGGGCGACCGGAATATTTCCCAATGTACAAATTGGCTGCCATCCCGAGGCCATCTTTCTGATGCGCTTTATGCCCCACGATACGGATCCTGAGCGCTTCTGGTACGACACCATGACGCTGATGTTCCCGGTGGATGACCCCGATTACTCTCCGCCCGCCTGGATGGGCCTGCCCGAGGGCACCGACGTAACCGGTTTGAATCGCCCCGACACCGAGGAGTTTCTGATAGACGAAGATCCTGGCCTCGGGCTGGTTTTGAGTCAGGATGCGGCTTTCCTCCCCTCCGTTCAGGAAGGCATGCGCAGCAAGGCGTTCAAGGGCCAACTCTGGGGCGAACAGGAGCAGCGTCTGCGCCACTTCCATGTTGAGCTGGAACGCTGGCTCAACCGCTGAAAGCACCGCTAGCTCGAGGCCGCACAGATGACTGCGCCGGGACGTGATTTCGCCAGCCCGGCCCTCTGGTGGGATGGCATAACTCGCTCCGCGCCAGAGCCGCCCCTAGAAACCGAAACCACTTGCCAATACGCCATCGTAGGCGGTGGCTACACCGGGCTGTGGACGGCTTATTTCCTAAAACAAAGGCAACCGCAGGCAGACATCGTGTTGGTAGACGCCCAACAGATAGGCCATGGCGCCTCCGGGCGAAACGGCGGTTGGCTGATGGGTTCTCTCGAGGGCTTATCGACGTTTGCAAACGCTGACGGAACGCTCGCTGAGCCTGTACGAAGAACCCTGAATCAACTGGTAACCGATGCTGGCAAGGCACTCTCCGAGGCAAACATCGACTGCGACTTTTACCACGGGGGATGCCTCATGGCGGCGGCACGATTCGACGCACAAACGGATCGCGCGCGTGCGGCGCTCGAACATTTCAGGCGGCTCGGCTTCTCCGATGAAGACTACCAATGGCTGTCGCCACAACGACTCAAAAAAAGGGTATTGGTGGCCAAACCTGGCGGCGGCATTTACACACCGCATGTTGCCCGCGTGCAACCGGCCAAATTGGTAGTCGGGCTGGCCACGGTTGTAAAAGCGTTGGGGGTTCGCCTATTCGAGCATACCCGCGCTAACAACCTTTCCCCCGGACGGGTGATCTGCGATCGCGGCATCATTCATGCAGACCATATCGTGATCGCCACCGAGGGTTACTCCGAGCACGGCAGCCCGCTTCATCGGCGCATTGTGCCCGTCCAAACGGGTATGGTCGCCACCGAACCGCTTTCCGCTTCGCAGTGGGATGAACTTGGATTGCATCAGCGGGAAACCTTCGCCGATTTTAGTCGTGCCGCTACTTACCTCCAACGCAGCGCCGATAACCGACTGGTGGTGGGTGCTCGAGGACACTATCAGCTGGGTGGTTTACCGCAGCATTCACTCTCAGACGACGATGCACTGCGTAGGCACCGAGAGAAAGTTGCCCTTTCGCTGTTTCCGCAACTGCGGGGCGTGACCTTTACCCATAGCTGGGGCGGTAGCGTGGGGGTATCTCGCGCATGGCAACCGCATGTGATTCACGACCGTGCAACGGGCATGGCTACCGCCGGAGGCTACGTTGGCGAGGGTGTTGGAGCGAGCTTCCTGTTCGGCCAGACCTTAGCCGATTTGCTAACCAATACCCCCTCCGAGAGGATTCATATGCCCTGGGTCGCCTGCCGTGAAATAGCAGCGCTCAAAAAATGGGAGCCCGAGCCAATACCGCGCTGGGGTTTTAATGCGCTCATGAGCACATTCCGTGTCGAGGAGTGGTTAGCCTCGCGCTACGGTGGGAGCCTCGCCAGCGCTCTGGTCGCGAAGCTGTGTGACCGGCTAACACCGCACTGAATCTTTGGGCTAGGTGCATCAAACCCCGGTGCAGGGCTTGGCTGACGTAGGGACTATGCTCCCTCGGGCGCCTCGGCCCTGCCCGGCTTAAGACGGTGACTGATCCAGCCACCCAGTGGCAGGCAAGTCGCAATCAAGGCAAAGAAAATCCAGTGATGCCAGGCCGGCATGGATTCCCAAAATTGTGTTTGCACCGATATTCCGATCATCAGCATATCGGCCGTCGCACCCACAAGGCAGATCGTGCGCCAACGACCCTCGCCCGAGATCAATCCCACAGCAACACCGCACAAGAGCAAAATGATGGCTTGCAGGAACTCAATAGAAAGCACCAAGGGAACGTAAGAAGTGCCGCCTAAACCATTGACATGCATAGGGAAAAGCCCAATCCACCACGCCAGCAATGGGACGCATAACACACCGTAGATGAGCGGTGCCGCGATCAACGACGCCAGTAGTCTTAACCATCGCATTTACGGCATTCTCCCCTCAAACCCCACAGTTGTAAGGACGCGCGTATCCGCGGGCGCGCCAGCACCAAAACCCGCGCGCACCGGCCAAGTCACCCACAGCGAAGCCTTTATTCGTTGTTCGGCACCCAAGAGTGTATAATTCGCGGCCGGTCCACAGCGAGGAAAACAATATGAATGCCCCGCAGCAAGTTGTAGTCAGCCCCGATGTCGAAATCAAGATGCAGGATGCGCTGGCGGCGCAACGAGAGAGTTATTTGCAAGAAGGGTATGTCTCCGCAGAAACCCGAATCGATCGAATCAACCGCGCCATCGATGTGCTGGTTCGCCATGCAAGTCGTATCAGCGATGCGATCAACAAGGATTTTGTTTGCAGACCTGACCAGATTAATCTGATGACCGATGTTGCGGCGTCAATTGGTTCGATGAAACATTGCCGCAAGCATCTTAAAAAGTGGATGAAGAATGAGAAGCGCCCGTCCACCTTTCCTCTGGGGCTACTCGGTGGCCGCTCGCATATCCAGTACCAGCCCAAGGGTGTAGTCGGTATTGTGGCGCCCTGGAACTTTCCCGTCTCTATGGTATTCCAGCCATTGGCTGGCATTCTCGCGGCGGGCAATCGTGCGATGATCAAACCATCAGAGTTCACACCCGAGACGTCCAAGGTTATTGAAGAGATCATTGCCGAAGCCTTTGACCCCACAGAAGTCACCACGTTTTGCGGTGGCCCCGAGGTAGGGCAAGCCTTCACCTCACTTCCCTTCGATCACATGATTTTCACTGGCGCAACCAACATTGCCCGGCACGTGCTGACGGCAGCGGCGCGCAATCTGGTGCCCGTGACGCTGGAGTTGGGGGGCAAATCTCCGGTGGTGATTTCACGCTCAGCGAATCTGGAGCAAGCAATATCGCGGGTCATGGTGGGCAAAACCCTCAATGCGGGTCAAATCTGTCTGGCACCAGACTACCTTCTGGTACCCGAAGAGCAGCTTGAGGAGGTTATTAGGCTCGCGACTCAAGCAGTAGCCGACATGTACACCAGCCTGCGTGACAACGACCAATACACCGCGGTCATTAACGAGCGCCATCACAAGCGCTTGAGCAGCTATCTTGAAGATGCTGAAAAACGCGGCTGTCGCATTATTCCGCTCAACCCGGCAAACGAGGATTTCAGTACCGGAACCGGCAAGATCCCACCCACGCTGATTGTGTCACCCGAGACCGATGCCCTGTGCATGGAAGAGGAAATCTTCGGGCCTCTCTTGCCGA
>Ga0255756_1000873_pt1 | contig 35688 bp, 35 predicted proteins | sample 011ome_20_FD_179956 | JGI IMG/M metagenome (GOLD analysis project Ga0255756, IMG submission 179956) | Coastal salt marsh microbial communities from the Groves Creek Marsh, Skidaway Island, Georgia - 011509CT metaG (version 2) | ecosystem: Environmental > Aquatic > Marine > Intertidal zone > Salt... | reverse complement strand
GCGAAAGTCAGGACAAAGAACCGGAGTCGGGGCCGGATGTCCTCATACGCGGGGACGAGCCATTCGACTTTCTTTCCCGCGATTCTTACAAAGAGCCAGATGCCAAACAGGACGGCAATGGCGATAGTGAGCGTGACGAGAGCGGAAGAGCCGATAGTGAGCCAGATATCCATGAAATCCCCTCGTTTCGTATGAGATTTCTAGTCTAGGGCGGAGCGTGAAAGCACTGCGAAACCTCAAGGATTTGCGACAAGAACTTCGGGGTGTGCTCCTCCAGCGAATTGAGGTATGTCTTCGTGCAGCCACAGATTGTTCCTCACGCGTGACGGCTCTAGTTCCTCTGAGTGCGCTTTACAATGGGGAACAGATGGCCAGGCATCAAAGCCATCCGGGGCGGTAGCTCAGCTGGTTAGAGCAGCGGACTCATAATCCGTCGGTCACGGGTTCAAGTCCCGTCCGCCCTACAAGATGAGTTCTTTTGTCCAAGTACTGATCGGTCTGCAGTGTGGTTGACTCAAGCATGATGAAATTACTGGGCACGCGTCTGGTCGCCGTTGCTGCGTTCGTCTTCATGTTGGTCATGAACGTGTTGGCAACGACCTTGCCCTTGAACGGCCAGGCAACCAACGAGATCTCTGACCGATATGACACCTTGTTCGCACCAATCGGTTTCACCTTCGCGATTTGGGGTGTGATCTACCTGCTCCTGGGCGTCTATACCGTGGTGCAGCTCGTGGCGGACAATTCAGTTATCCGAGCTATCACACCGTGGTTTATTGCGAGTAGTGCTCTCAACGGCGCCTGGATTGTCGCCTGGCACTACGAGGCACTCTGGCTTGCAGCGGTCATTATTGTGGCGTTGCTGTGGACGTTGGTTCGCATCAACCAAAAGACCACCGCCGAGCGCACCACCCTCGGTGCCACCATATCCATCCGCATTCCCTTCGCGGTCTACTTCGGTTGGGTGACAGTGGCAACGGTGGCCAACATTTCTGCGCTCTTGGTCCAGGCCGGTTTTTCTGATGGATTATTCTTCTCCGCCGAAGTTTGGACGGTCATCATCGTGGTTGTTGCTGCGCTGATTGGCACACTCACCGCTATCGTCAACTCGTCGGCGAGTTACGCGTTGGTCCTCGTCTGGGCGTTCTGGGGAATTCTCTCCCGACACCTCGCTCCTGACGAGTGGAACCAAGAGTTCCCACTCGTCATTCTCACGGTTCAGATACTTCTGCCCCTGCTCGGGATCGTCAGTATCCTGGCTCTCATCCGCTGGTTCCGCCAACCTGTGGTGAAGTGGGCGTCAACGTCGTTGCGCGCAGCGTAAAGCCGAGGCTTCGCCCCGGCTTTACCGTCGTGCCCGTTGGAGCGGGACGCGGGGTCTCTAGCGAGTTCGCTGGTGTGAACGTCTGGCGGTGGGGCTGGGCTGACCCGAGCTAGCTCGAGGCGGCCGAGCCGTCTTCCGAGCGGAATCCTGCGCGGGGCGAGCGCCATCGGCCCGTCGCGCTCTCTTCCGCTGGGCATTGGCACCCGTTGAGGTACCGCGGTTTCGGCCACCGCCACCGTGTTGGTGGTGTTCGACCGGAGCGGGCTTCACATACGGTGCCACGTCACCAATCAAAGAAACAACTTCTGGTGAGGTAGCACTCACAGCGCGGGGCGTGACGGTAATGCCAGCTTTCCGCAGCAAGGACGCAAGATCGCTCTTTTGGGTGGGCAGGCACAAAGTGATGACGTCACCTTGTGCTCCAGCACGCGCGGTGCGACCTGAGCGGTGCAGGTAAGCCTTGTGCTCCATGGGGGGATCAACGTGAATAACGAGGTCTACGTTGTCGACGTGAACACCACGGGCTGCCACATCTGTCGCAACTAGGACCTTGACCGAACCATCGCTAAACGCAGCAAGGTTTCGATCCCTGGCTGGCTGCGACAGGTTTCCGTGCAAATCAACGGAGGGAATGCCCGCTTGGGTGAGAGCCTTCGCCAGTTTCTTTGCGTGGTGCTTAGTGCGCATAAAAAGGATTCGACGTCCAGTCCCGGAGGCAAGTGCGTGGACGAGGTCCTTCTTCGCCTCAACGCTCGGGGTCTCGAACACGTGGTGGGTCATCTGGACGACGGGAGAGTTCTCCTCGTCGACGGCGTGCATGACCTCATTGTGGAGGAAACGCTCCACGAGCTTGTTGACGCCGTTATCCAGTGTTGCTGAGAACAGCAAACGCTGCCCTGACGGCGGTGTGGCTTGGAGGATCTTGGTGACGACGGGCAAGAACCCCAGATCCGCCATGTGGTCAGCCTCATCTAGCACGGTGATTTCAATGGCATCAAGGTGCAAGAGCCCTTGCTTCATGAGGTCCTCAAGTCGTCCCGGCGTCGCCACGACAATCTCTACGCCATCGCGGAGTGCTTGAACCTGACGAGTTTGTGACACTCCACCGAAAATGGTGGTGACCCGGAGGTTCATGGCTTCCGCGAGCGGACGCATTGCTGTCGTGATTTGGGTCGCCAGTTCGCGGGTGGGGGCTAGGACGAGACCCAAGGGGCGGCCTTTACGTCGTGTGCCTCCGGAGAGTTCGCCGGAAAGCCTGGCGACCAGTGGAACACAGAAGGCCAGGGTCTTGCCCGAGCCAGTCTTTCCACGACCAAGCACATCTTTCCCGGCAAGAGTGTCGGGGAGGGTGTCGACCTGGATAGGAAAGGGTGTATCAATACCTGCTCGTGTGAGAGCGGAGACGATGCCCGCGGGCACGCCGAGTTGGGAAAAAGAGTTGGTGTTCATAGTTGTGGTGCTTTCTGGTGATGGTGATCATCACGTTGTGACAGGCGGAGCCTGACTGGGGGCGAGCACATCGAGTGATGTAGTCGTTCGCCGCAAGAAAATTATCAACCACTGATGTGGTGAGGGAGCGTTCTACGACGCAGGGAACAAGAATTTGTTCACCGGTGCTTTGAGTGTAGCGGATTGAGCGGACTCGAACCTATGCTCTGCCCAGCACCTGCGCCGGAGGGCAATCAAAGGGATCCCGAGCAGCAAGGCCTACACGGTTCAGATACGCCACCACGATGCCGTAAGACTGGAAAAGTCCGGTCTCGGTATAGGCGATTTTCTTCTCGGCGCAGAACTCGCGAACGATGCGAGCAGCTTTGGCGAGTTTGGGCCTGGCCATACTGGGGAAGAGATGGTGCTCCACTTGGTAATTGAGTCCGCCCATGAAGTGGTCCATGAAAAGCCCTCCACGGATGTTGCGACTGGTCAGAACCTGGCGACGGAGGAAGTCGACCTTGATGCCCGCAGCAATTTGAGGCATGCCCTTGTGGTTGGGGGCAAAAGAGGCCCCCATATAGACACCAAAGAGGCCCATGTGGACCACAAGGAACACAGCAGCGACATACCAGGGCATGAGCGCCAACAGGATCAGGGGATAGCCGATATTGCGCGCGAGGAGCAAAGTGATTTCTGTCCCACGGTGCTTGAGCGGCTCTTTACTAAACACTCGCTTGAATGCTTGAACGTGAAGGTTCAGTCCCTCGAGAGTCAGGATGGGAAAGAACAGCCAGCCCTGTCTCTTCACGAAAGCTTTGGTGAAGCCTGAGGTTTTGGCGGCTTTGTCCTCTTGGAACATGATGAAATCGGACTCAATATCGGGATCCTTGCCCACCGTGTTGGGGTTGGCATGATGGCGAGTGTGTTTGCCCATCCACCAGGAGTAACTGATGCCGACGACCGCGTTCGCGAGGATTCTCGCGGTGTTGTCGTTTGCTTTACCCGAGCTGAACACCTGACGGTGCGCTGCTTCGTGGGTGACAAAAGAGAACTGCGTCATGATGACGGCCATAACCGGTGCTAGAGCAATCTGGATCCAGGTGTTTCCGAGGAAATACATTCCGGTCAGAGTCGCCAAAAGTGACAGCGAGAGAATCACAATCAGCGTGATGTAGTAGGTCCGAGACCGCGCGAGGAGACCCTCATCCTTGATCCTTGTGAGGAGTTCGGCGAACTCTGACGTGTAGGAGTGGGGGCGGGGGAGCGCATGGTCGATGACTGCGTTCGACATATAAGTCCTTGTTCGTACTGACTTCCCAGCCGAAGAAGAACCAATGACGGGTCCCTAGATGGTTTGACGCTAACAGCAGAGTCTTTCGATTGGCTGAACTTGAGTGGCCCGGCGGCACGAGAAGGGGCGATGGTGCGAGGAGAGCTCGAGAAGCTGGGCCGCCCTGCAAACCAGATGGATTATCTGATTGCGGGACGGGCCTGATCGTTGGGTTCAACACTGGTGACGGCTAACACTCGCCATTTTGACAATGTCGGCGGTTTGAGGGTTGAGAACTCCATTTCCTCTCGGTAGCCGGCCTTGAGTTGGCGAGGGTCATTTGACAAACTGCCGGCTTGCTGGACCACCATCACCGACTATCAGCGGTACCGTAGGGGCAACCTCGAGGAGACAAGCATGGCAAAACATACGAGAACTGTTGACCAGAAAATATCGCGCCTCCGGACCTACAACGTTGTTGCCGGATCACTTCACCTGCTCCAAGCCGTGGGGCTTGGCTATGTCCTCTTTTTGCTCGAGGACCAGGTAACGTATGCCGTCACCGCCGACTACTTGGCAGGCCCTCCCGGTGTTCCACTTCCTCCCGAGCGAGTGGAGCTCTTTGACATTAACGTCGGTTTCGGCGTTGTCGCCTTCTTGGCCATGTCCGCGTTCTTCCACTACTTGATCTCGTCCCCTCTGTTCTTCAAGCGTTACGCAGCGGGACTGAAGCTCAACCGCAATTACTTCCGGTGGACGGAATACTCGCTGAGCTCCTCGGTCATGATTTGGCTCGTTGCTCAAATCACCGGAATCACGGATATCGCTGCTTTGTTCTCAATCTTTGCCGTCAACGCCTCCATGATCATGTTCGGGGCGATTCAAGAGAAATACGAGCAGCCTGGCTCTGGTGGTTTCCTCCCCTTCGTCTTCGGATCGATGACCGGTGTGGTGCCCTGGATTGTCATCTTGATTTACTTCCTGGCGCCAGGATCGACCTCCGGAGTGGAAGCGCCTGATTTTGTGTTGGGAATCATCATTTCCCTCTTCCTGTTCTTCAACACCTTCGCGGTGAATCAGGCTCTGCAGTATCACCGCGTGGGCGGATGGAAGGATTACCTCCGCGGTGAGCGGATGTACATCACTCTCAGTCTGATTGCGAAGACTGCGCTTGCCTACCAGGTGTTCTCTGGCGCGATCATCCCTGCTCTCACGGATTAGCCCCGTGTCTGAAGCTGAGGAAAAGCTCGCGACGTTCCGCGAGCGTCGCAATCTCGCGGCGGTTCAACCCGAGGGGCCATTGGCACTGACCAACACCCAATGGGTTGATATGGAGCAAACCATTTGGGGAGTGCCGGGGACCTGGGCGCCCCGGGTGGATGGCGGCTCAGGGCTTCTCGTCGCAGCAGAGGCTTCAGACGGAGTTGTTGTGGACGGTGTTGTGGCGGACGGCCAAGTGGTTGTGCGAGGAAAAGATGACGAATCACCCTCCACTGTCGTGTTCAGTGACACCGTGACCGGGCATGTCATCGCTGCGGATGGCGCCTATGCGCTTCGCGTGTGGGATTCCCAGTCGGAGGGCATTCAGAACTTTGGGGAGGTGGAAGCCTTTCCTTATGCGCCAGAGTGGGTCATTACCGGCGCTTGGAAAGAAATCCCTGGTGGAAAGAGTGTCGGGTTTGAGCACCTGAAGGACGAAGGTGTGGCCCGGGATGAAGTGATTCCTGGTGAAATTACCTTCGACCACGAGGGTGTGGAGTACAGCATCGCGGCGTTCAAAGCGGGCAGAGCCCTCCAATTGGTGTTCTCAGATGCCACGAACGGTGACTCGACCTATAGTGTCGGACGGTTCTTGTTCCTTGCCCCTAACCCCGATGGGTCTATCACCCTGGACTTCAACTACGCGATTCTTCCTCCGTGTGCGTTCTCCTACGCGTTCAATTGTCCGCTTCCTCCGGCACAAAACAGGTTCCCTTTCGCCATTGAAGCAGGAGAGAAGAATGTGCTCGCCAAAGATGGTTCCCTGCTTCACGGCTGAGTCACACACTTGTAATTCTTAGGGTTCATAGCGCATACTAGGAGCCGGTCTGAGGACCGGTGAGTCAACTACTCGGGTTATTCCGCGGTCGATGGGGAAGTCGAACCAACGGAATAAGGAGTAGACGATGACAAACACCCGTTCTCGCGGTGTGCTTTTTGTGCACTCATCACCGCGAGCTCTCTGCCCCCACCTGGAGTGGGCAATTGGTGGTGCCCTGGGCTATCCGGTGAATTGTCGCTGGGAGGACCAACCAGTCCTGCCGGGAACACTGCGAGCAGAAATGGAATGGATGGGCCCAGTGGGCTCCGGTGCCGCTATTGCGAGCGCCCTGCGCGGTTGGGAGCATCTTCGATACGAGGTCACTGAGGAGCCCACTTCGGTCTCAGACGGGGGCCGGTGGATGCACACCCCCGATCTCGGAGTGTTTTTTGCGCAGACGGACTCTGCCGGAAACGTCGTGGTGCCTGAGGATCGCATTCGTTACGCACTAGAAGTGGCCCAGGGTAATGCCGATGAAATTTCGCGTGAGCTGAGAGTTGCCCTCGGTGGCGCGTGGGATGACGAACTTGAAGCGTTTCGCCGCGCTGGCGACACACGCTCTGTGGTCTGGCTCCACCGCGTTGGCTAGGCAGCCAGTCGAACCTCAGACCGTGTGGCGAGTGACCTCTTGGAACGCAGGATAAGCGCCGAGAGGATGAAGGCCACTACAGCCAGAATTGCGAGAGATATCAGTGCGCTGACCACCCTGGAGGGGTCCCCGCCAGCGAGTGCCCCGATTAGAGGCTGCGGAAGGCCACAACCGCGTTGTGGCCACCAAAACCAAAGGAGTTACTGATCGCTAACTGAGGCCCTGAGCCCAAGTCTCTGGGGGCGGTCACCACGTCAAGGGGGATCTGCTCGTCTTGGTTATCCAGGTTGATGGTGGGAGGTGCAATCCGTTCATGGACCGCAAGTATGGAAAACACTGCTTCTAGCGCTCCCGTGCCACCCAGGAGGTGTCCGGTCGCTGCCTTGGTGGCAGAGACCGGAATCGAGTGGACACGGTCTCCAAACACCGCTTTCAGCGCGTGGAATTCTGCAATGTCGCCCACCGGGGTGGAGGTCGCGTGAGCATTGATGTGCGTCACATCGTTGGGGGTGGCACCTGCTTGGGCGAGCGCTGCCATCACTGCTCTGGAAGCCCCCAGACCCTCGGGGTCAGGAGCCGTGATGTGATAGGAATCGCTCGTCACTCCACTACCGGCTAGCTCGGCATAAATTCTCGCGCCACGTGCTTCGGCGTGCTCTTTGGTTTCCAGGACAATGGTTGCCGCACCCTCACCCAGGACGAAACCATCCCGGTCGACGTCATAGGGACGTGACGCCCGAGCGGGGTCATCGTTGCGCTTAGACAGCGCCTGCATCGCCGCAAAAGCTGCGATCGGCAGGGGGTGAATGACCGCTTCAGTTCCCCCGGCCACCACAACATCGGCAAGCCCTAACTGCAGGTGCTCGTAAGCGTTCGCTATTGATTCTGTTCCCGATGCGCACGCGGAGACGACGGTTCTGGCCCCTCCTCGACCGCCCAGTGCCATGCTCACCGCGGCTGCAGCGGCGTTGGGCATCAGCATCGGGATAGTCATGGGGAGGACGCGTCGTGGGCCTTTTTCCCGGAGAGTGTCCCAGCCATCCAGCAGAGTCCAAAGTCCACCAATGCCGGTGGCGTAATCGACCAGAATGCGCTCAGGCGCAACGTCGGGAGCTCCGGCGTCAGCCCACGCCTCTCGGGCAGAAATGAGAGCGAGTTGCGCGGAGGGGTCGAGGCGCTTGAATTCCTGGCGCTCGAGAACGTCCTCGGCTTTGACCTTGGCTTGGCCGGCAAACGTTACCGGAAGCTCATATTTCTCGACCCACTCATGTTCCAACGTCGTCACACCGGATTCACCAGCAAGCAGAGCCTTCCAGGTGGACGCTACGTCTCCCCCGAGGGGAGAAGTAGCACCTATTCCGGTGACGACGACGGTGGTCATAGTGTTCCCCGGAGGGGAAGTCCTTAGGCCTGAGCCTTGGTAATGAACTCCACTGCTTCGCCAACGGTGGTCAGGTTCTTTACCTCGTCGTCAGGAATCTTGACGTCGAACTTCTCTTCAGCGTTCACGACGATGGTCATCATCGAAATCGAGTCAATGTCGAGGTCATCGGTGAAGGACTTCTCCAACGAGACCTGGTCGGCAGAAATGCCGGTTTCGTCGTTGATGAGCTCGGCAAGGCCGGCGAGAACTTCCTCAGTGGTGTGAGCCATGATTTTCCTTTTCTGTGGGGGTGTAGTGACCGGCTCCAATCTTAGAGCCAGCCTTTCGGTTTAGGGGAGAGTGACAACCTGTGCGCCATAGACAAGGCCGGCGCCAAAGCCAATCTGTAAGGCGAGACCACCGGACGCGTCGGGGTGCTCCTCGAGTAACCGGTGCATTGCTAACGGAATTGATGCGGCCGAGGTGTTCCCGGTCGTTTCGATATCGCGAGCAATCAGGACACTCTCGGGAAGCCCCAATTGTTTAGCAAACTCGTCAATGATGCGCATATTGGCCTGGTGAGGAACAAAGGCAGTCAATTCTTCAGGGCTCACACCGGATTTCTCCAGAGCCTCCTTCGCGACCTTCGCCATCTCCCAGACGGCCCAACGAAACACCGTTTGGCCATCCTGTCGCAGGGTGGGGAAGCCACCGTCAGGGTCATCAAACGCTTCCTTGAGTGGGCGATCCATACCTACTGCGTCCCATTTGGAGCCATCGGATCCCCACAGAGTGGGGCCGATTCCGATGGTGTCGCTGGGGCCGATAATGGCAGCACCGGCGCCATCACCGAGCAGGAACGAAATACTGCGGTCGGTGGGCTTCACAAAGTCGCTGAGTTTTTCAGCACCCACGACCAGGACATAGTTCGCTGTTCCCGAGCGGATGAGGGCATCTGCTTGGGCGATGCCATAGGTGTAGCCGGCACAGGCTGCCGAGATGTCATACGCCGCGGCGGGCGTAGCTCCCACGCGATCAGCAAGCAGCGCTGCCAACGACGGTGTTTGCACAGCGTTGCTAATCGTTGCGACAATCACAGCGCCAATCCGGTCTGGCTGGATTCCCGCTTTGTCGATGGCCTCATTCGAGGCGCGAACGGCAAGATCAATGGCCTGCTCGGCATCACTCGAGCGGCGGCGCTCGATGATGCCGGTCCGCTGACGAATCCACTCATCCGAGGAGTCGATCGGTTCGGCGATGTCGTCGTTGCTGACGACCGTGTCGCCTCGGGCAGCACCTAACGAAAGGATGCGGGTGAACTGAGCACCGTGTGATTGGGCGAGGGGACTCATGCTGCGTTCACCAACTCCACGGCTTTAGCGACATCGTCGGGGGTGTTGAGTGCCACGGTGGGGACTCCCTTCAGAGCTCTTTTCGCTAATCCCACCAGTGCGCCGGCAGGGGCAAGTTCCATCATGCCCTGAATGCCATCCCTCGCGAACGATTCCATGCAGAGATCCCATCGGACCGGTCTGGCGACCTGGTCAACTAAGTAGCTAAGGGCCAGGTCGTGGCCCACTCGTGACCCATCTCGGTTCGTATACAGCGGGTGCGTTTGTTCGCGCGAGGTAGTGCCCGAAGCTGCTTCTGCCAGTGCTGAGACGGCGCTCTGCATGTAGAGCGTATGAAAAGCACCCGCGACCTGCAGGGGAATCACCCGCATGCCTTCTGGAGGGTTTTCCTGGAACCGAGCTAACGCAGTTCGTTCGCCAGCGATGACAACCTGACCCGCGCCGTTAAAGTTCGCGGCATAGAGGTTTGCTTCCGTCAGCGCGGTGGTGAGCACCTCAAGATCGGCCCCGAGCACAGCTGACATTCCCGTGGGAACCTCAGCTGCAGCCTGCGCCATGGCGCGACCTCGCAGGGCAACCAGCGAGATGGCTTCGTCATCGGTGATGACACCTGAGAGCGCTGCAGCAGTAAATTCACCGACCGAGTGTCCGGCAAAGGCGAGTGATGCGCTCTCGGGCAGTGCCTCCAACAGAGCGCGCCCGGTGATGATGCCTGCGGCGACAATCAGTGGTTGCGCAATCGCGGTATCGGTAATGGTGTCTTGGTCACTGATTGTTCCGTGCGCAATGAGGTCGCTCTCGATGAGGTCTGACCATCGGGTGAGGTTCTCTCGATCTGAGGAGGACTCCAGCCAAGGTTCCAGAAATCCGGGTTTTTGGGAACCCTGTCCAGGCGCTGCAATCACAAACATGGTCTCTAGTCTCCCTTCCACAGGAATAAATTGGCTAGAGGAACATGCCGACGGGGGCCAGCAAACACTGTGGGGACCCTACAGTTTGGGGCTTCCTGCGGAGCTCGGACCCTGATTCGGCTCGCTCATTGAGCCCAGAATCACCGCCACGTGAATAGTGAAGGCGTCACGGGGGACACTCGGATCCCAGTCGATAACCTCGATGACCTTCTTCAAGCGGTACCGGACAGTGTTGGGGTGGACAAAGAGTTCGCGCGCTGTTGCCTCGAGAGAGTGCCCCGTCTCGAAATACGTCCAGACGGTTCCCAACAAATCCAGCGCGTGATCGCGCAGTGGCTCATAAATTCCTTGGATGAGGGCGCGACGGGCTAGAGGATCCCCGGCAAGAGCCCGCTCAGGCAAAACATCGTCAGCCAAAAGGGGCCGGGGAGGTTCTCTTCGGCTCTTGGCCACAGAGAACCCCGCGAGAGCGGCTTTCGCGCTCTTCACGGCGTCAACAACAGCGGGGACGGTGGGACCTACGACATAGGTTCCCGGCCCGAAGGAGTCATCGAGAGCAGCTGCGATGTCGATAAAGGAGATCACCTCGTGGGTGCTGTCTTCTTCAAGACGGCGACCGACGACGACGACGAGTCGGTTGCCCTGCACTCCTACCAGTACGTCGGTGTCATGGTGTCGGGCGGTGCGGCGAATCGCGTCCACATCGACCATGCGAGGGCTTGTACCCACGATGACGCTGACCTCGCCGTGTCCCGTCCACCCGAGTGCCGCGATTCTGGAGGGGAGCTCTTGGTCATACTCGCCACTGAGGATCGAGTCCACGACGAGAGCTTCCAGGCGGGCATCCCAGAGGCCACGTGCTTCCGCAGCTCTGGCATACACGTCTGCTGCGGCAAAAGCGATATCGCGGGAGTAGTGCAGTATGCCCTCTCGAAGCTCGTGTGGAGCGTCCTTCAAGAAGTCCTCGACGACCTCCACGGTCACCTTGATCAGCTGCAGAGTCTGCTGAAGGCTGACCGATCGCAACAACTCCCGGGGGGCCACGCCGAACACGTCGGAGGCAATCCAGGGTGTAGAGCCAGGTGATTCGTACCAACTAATGAAGGACGTGATACCGGCTTGAGCGACCATGCCCACTGCGGAGCGTCGACTGGGCGGCATGTCTTTGTACCAGGGCAGGTCTCGCTCGAGCCTGGCCAGAGTGGCACTCGCCATCTCACCGGAAATATTGCGCAACCACGACAGCGTCTGCTTCTTCGTCATGGCTGCGCTCATGGTGTCCTCACTTGTGGGGTGACAAGACCCCTACGCTTCTCCACCAGCGGAACCACTGGTTCCCGCATTCACATCGAGAAGCTGATACTTCGTGATGGCCTGGTTCAGAGCATCTGGGGCCACCGCGCCTTCTTTCGCGAGTTGCTGGAGAACGCGCGCTGTCACGGAGGGTCCATCAATCGCAAAGTGTCGTCGGGCCGCTGGCCTGGTGTCACTAAACCCAAAGCCGTCCGCACCCAACGTGAGATAGGTGCCCGGCACGAACTCACGAATTTGGTCCTGAACAGAGTGCATGAAGTCGCTCACCGCGACGATGGGACCGTGCGCTCCTTGGAGCTTCTGGGTCACATAGGGCACCCGCGCTGGTTGGTCGGGGTGGAGGAAGTTGTGGCGCTCGGCCTCCACACCGTCTCGACGAAGCTCGTTCCACGATGTTACGGAGTAGATATCGGCGCTGACACCCCAATCGGTCGCGAGAAGCTCTTGTGCTTCGAGCGCCCAGGCCATACCAACTCCGGAGGCCAGAATCGTGGCTTTCGGTCCGCCGTCGAGTTGGCCTTCCTTCAGCAGATACAGACCCTTGAGCAATCCCTCAACGTCGAGACCTTCAGGTTCTTCGGGCTGAATGATCGGCTCGTTATAGATGGTGAGGTAATACATCACGTTGGGATCAGGGTGAGTGCCGCCATACATCCGCTCAAGACCGGCCTTGACGATATGCGCAATCTCGTAGGAGTACGCGGGGTCGTAGGTCACTACAGCGGGATTGGTGGAGGCAAGCAAGGGCGAGTGTCCATCGGCGTGCTGGAGCCCTTCACCGGTCAGAGTGGTGCGACCAGCGGTCGCCCCCATGATGAAGCCCCGCGCCATTTGGTCACCGGCTGCCCACATCGCGTCTCCAGTGCGTTGGAAACCAAACATCGAGTAGAAGACGTAGATGGGAACCATCGGCTCCCCGTGGGTCGCATACGAGGTTCCGGTCGCGGTGAAAGCCGCAAACGCTCCGGCCTCATTAATTCCGGTGTGAAGGATCTGACCCTGGGGGCTTTCCTTGTAGGCGAGCAGAAGCTCGCGGTCCACTGAGGTGTAGGCCTGTCCGTGGGGGTTATAGATCTTGGAGCTCGGGAAGTAGGCGTCCATACCGAACGTACGGGCCTCATCGGGAATGATCGGCACAAGACGGTGACCAAAGTCTTTGTTCTTCAGGAGGTCCTTCAAAAGGCGCGCAAACCCCATCGTGGTGGCAACTTCTTGCTTTCCCGAGCCTTTGCGAGCCCCGTCATAGACGTCGGCGCTGGGGAGAGAAACCTGGGTGTATTTCGAGCGACGCTCGGGCAGATACCCGCCGAGCGCTCGCCTGCGCTCGTGCATGTACTGGATAGCCTCGTCGTCTTCACCTGGGTGGAAATACGGAGGCTGGTAGACATCTGCCTCGAGAGCTGAGTCCGCAATCGGAATGCGCATGTCATCCCGGAATGTCTTCAAGTTCTCGAGCGTCATCTTCTTCATCTGGTGGGTTGCGTTACGACCCTCGAAGCTTGGTCCGAGACCGTAGCCCTTCACGGTCTTCGCAAGAATCACCGTGGGTTGACCCTTGTGCTCGGTGGCGGCCTTGAACGCCGCATAAATCTTCCGATAGTCGTGGCCACCCCGCTTGAGCTTCCAAATGTCATCGTCGGAGAGGTGCTCGACCATCTTCAGAGTGCGCGGGTCGCGACCGAAAAAGTTCTCCCGGATGTAGGCGCCACTCTCAGCCTTGTAGGTCTGGTAGTCGCCATCGGGCGTGCGATTCATAAGGTCACGCAGTGCGCCCTCGGTGTCAGCCTGCAGGAGTGCATCCCACTCGCGACCCCAGACGACCTTGATCACATTCCAGCCAGCGCCCCGGAAGAAGCTTTCAAGCTCCTGGATGATCTTTCCGTTTCCACGGACTGGCCCGTCGAGACGCTGCAAGTTGCAGTTGATGACAAAAGTCAGGTTGTCGAGATCATCGTTGGCCGCGAGTTGCAGGGCGCCGCGGCTCTCCACCTCGTCCATTTCGCCATCGCCTAGGAATGCCCACACGTGCTGATCGCTGGTGTCTTTGATCCCGCGGTTGTGCAGGTAACGGTTGAGCTGTGCCTGGTAAATCGCGTTGATCGGCCCAAGGCCCATGGAGACTGTGGGGAACTGCCAGAAGTTCGGCATCAACCTCGGGTGGGGATAGGAGGAGAGTCCACCGCTGGGGTGTGACTTCTCTTGGCGGAACCCATCGAGTTGTTCAGTAGAGAGTCGCCCCTCGAGGTACGCCCTCGCATACATACCGGGGGATGCGTGTCCCTGATAGAAAATCTGGTCGCCACCGCCGGGGTGATCGGCCCCTCGGAAGAAATGGTTGTGGCCGACCTCGTAGAGAGCTGCCGAAGACGCATAGGTGGAAATGTGGCCACCGACCGCAATACCGGGACGCTGGGCTCGGTGCACGGTGATGGCGGCGTTCCAGCGAATCCAGGCGCGGTAGCGACGCTCGATTTCTTCGTCGCCGGGGAAGTCGGGTTCGTTGTCTGGGGCGATCGTGTTCAGGTAGTCCGTGGTGGGAACCATCGGGACACCCAAGTGAAGCTCTTTGGAGCGCTTGAGCAAGCTGAGCATGATTTCTCGTGCTCGCTGGTGACCAGATTGAGCAACGACCGAGTCGAGAGATTCTCGCCATTCCGTGGTCTCGGTGGGATCCGAGTCCATCTCGTTGAACGAATAGGGATCTTGGTCGTTGACAGCCACCCTGACCTCTTCCTGTGTCTGGTAGATCGGGACATTTCACCGGGCAGGGATTGCCTGCATGAGGTGAGCACCAAGTCTAGTGGGGTCGGTTTGGGCGCGGGAAATTTTTCAGGCTCCCGCTCTCCGTGGTTTAGCATGAAGCGTTGGGCCTGTAGCTCAGTTGGTTAGAGCGCCACGTTTACACCGTGGATGCCGGGGGTTCGAGTCCCTCCGGGCCCACCAGATTGTTACCCGAACAGCGCCACCATCAGCGCGGAAAAGATGACGACAAAAATGGTCGGCGTCACGTATTTGATAACCCACAGCCAGCGTGCACTCGAGGCGAGGGTCGCGTCGTCAGCGGCAAGCTTTTCTGCCTCGCTCGCGGTCTGAAACTGGACGAGCGCGCCGAGAACTCCCGACGCTAGCAGGATGCCGGCCGCTGCGATCCGCACTGCCAGGTCGGTATCGGCCAATCCGAATTGCAATAGCGCAACGGTAGTAATGAGCAAAGCAGTGGGCGCCATTTGCGACACGACAATGGTCTTGCGAAGCTCCAGCCAGTGAGCGTGAGTCTGGGATGTCATGATGTCTCCGACGTTGATATGTGGGCGTCTTCAGTGTATTCCAGGGCGAAAGGCCGGTCATGCAGCGCTCCGTCCTGTGGGTTGTTCTCGCTGCAAGCTTGTGGGGGACGACTGGAACAGCGGCGTTCTTCCTCGGCCCTGATGTCTCTCCCTTGGCCATTGGGGCCGTCACCATGGGGGTGGGAGGGCTCATTCTCGCGCTGTGGGGTGGCACTGCCACGCTCGGTCTCTGGCGTGATCGGAGTTCACGCCGACTTGTCCTGGTCGGAGCATTAGGGACAGTGGCTTACCCTCTGGCGTTTTATTCAGGAATGGCCACAGCAGGAATTGCGCTTGGCAACGTCATCGCACTCGGGCTTGGCCCCCTCACCGCGGCGATTCTCGAAGCGGTCATTGATCGCCGACGCCCGAGCATGTCCTGGTGGATTGCCTCAGCTGCTGCGCTTAGCGGAATCCTTCTGATGACTGGCGCCAAAGTTGAGCTCGGGGGAGGTCGCCCGAGCAATGTTGCTCTTGGTGTCATTCTCGCAACCGTGGCGGGGCTTGCCTACGGTACCTACACCTATGTCTTCGGGAAACTGGCGGATCGGGGCCACTCGCCTCGCGCTGTGGCCGGGGGAGTGTTTGGAGCGGGGGCACCCGTGCTCCTGGTGGTCCTGCTGGTGACCGGAGCGCCTCTTGTTGCCACCGCTGAGCGAGTGGGGCTGGTGGCCTATCTCATCCTGGGTCCCATGGTCATCGCCTACCTGGCGTTCACCCAGGCGCTTGCCAGACTTCGGGCGAGCACGGTGGCGACCATTGCGCTTCTGGAGCCCGTGGTCGCTACCGCACTGGCAATCCTGATTGTGGGCGAAGTGTTGGGACCACTCGCGGTGACAGGAATTGTGTTGGTGTTAGTTTCTCTGGTCGTCTTTTCAGCCTCTAAGGGTCCCCAACTGCGCACCTAAGGTCCTATCCTTGAGGCTATGACGTACGAGCCTATGGACGAGAGAACTCCTGAAGGCCCTCGCCGCAGAACGTATGAACCACCCTCGGAAGAGGCGGTCTTCACCGGATCTTTCCCCGTCATCGATGACTCCATTGCGCCGGGTTCCACCACCCCGCTCAACATTCCGGAGCCTCCTGTGCGCACCTCGTTGCCTGAGGCCGCCATCCTTGAGCAATTTAGAGATGGTTCAGCAGGTAGCACCACGGAGATGATGGCTGAACTCGAGAGACAGGTGTTCCTCAAGGAGGAAGAGGAAGAGGCCTTCACATCGTGGGCGCAGATTGTCCGCAACTTGAGAGGCGCTGAAGCCGAGCCCTACATTGCACGTCAGCGCATCATCTTTGATGGCGGTGACACGAGCGTTCTCGAGGAAGAAGAGCTGCCCGAGCAGCTAACGGATGAGGACGACTCTTCCGCTGGGGAGGATTTCTCCGAGAGTGTCGTTGCCGATACCGAGGATGACGTTGCGGAGACTCCGGCTGAACCCGAGGCTGACAGTGCTGAGAGCGCAGATCTTTCCGAACAGGCCGAAGATTCCTCAGACATTGACTCTGAGGAATCAGATGAGCCCTCGGAGACGAATCACTGGCCCCTTGCCCAGTCGGAGAGTCCAGAGCCCAAGGCCTCATCAGCCGAGACCACTCAGTCACCAGGGTCGGCGCAGTCGCTTCCGCTCGCTGCAGCGTCATGGTGGGGGTTGGGGCCCCCGGTTGCCGCGGTCATGACCGGTGGATACCTGTCATTCCGAGGATTGGGAATTCTGGAATCCTTCGTTGTTCTCGGTTCGCTCGCACTGCTCACCGGGATCCTGGTAGGCGTTTTGTCCCATCAAGGTTTTCGTCGAGGACTCACTGCTCAGGACCTGGTGGGTGGAAGTTTCGGGCGCAGAGGCGCCGTAGCCCCCGCACTGATCATTGCCCTGCTGCAGAGCGCCTCGGTCACTGTCCTGCTGTGGTGGGCGTCAGACCTCGTCGTCGACATCATCAGTGGTGCCGGTTTGTGGCCATACGAGAGATGGATTGGTCAGGCAGGAGCGTGGGCTCTGCTGATCGCTGTCACGGCAGCCCTCACGCTGGTCGGTCCTCGAGCCCTGAGGAGCGCCCTCTTTGCGGGCTCTGGTGCCGCTCTCATTGCCCTTGCTCTCGTGCTAGTTCTGTCGCTTCCTTCACTGGATCCTTCTCTGGACTGGAGCTGGAGTGCGGATTGGATGACCGTCGTCTCCGCTGGATCTGTGGTGCTCTCGCTCGCCACACTCCTGTTTGTTTTCAGTGCAGCCGATCTGGCAACCCTGATTGGTTCGTCTGAGAGTCGAGGCGGCGGGGTTCTCTCCGCCATCGTCTTCGTGTTGCCGATGCTCGCGTTTGCAGGTGTTTCCTCATGGTTGGCCCAAAGCTCACCGGTGACGTCATTGGGGCTTCTGGCAAATCCGGTGGGAGTGTTCACCGATGGGGCTCCCGCTTTCTATCCCACACTGGCGATTGTTGCCGTCGTGGTTCCCCTGGTGGCGATTGCCGCCCTGCTCACACGGTCTGCGAGCCTTGTGGCGCCCACGCTCCCCCTTCCCGGGCCTGCTCGTGTTCACGCGGCTGTCGTCCTCGGACTCGTCATTGCTCTGGGATCCCTGGCATTGGTGTTCTCTCTGGACCTTCTGGATGTCGCCGCGGATCTCGTTCTCACCGCTGGCGTCATCGTTGCGGCACTCGCAGCGATCCTGGCGAAGGAGTGGGCGGTGATGGGACCCAAGAAGCCTCACCAAGCTCCTACGGTGCGAGTTGTTCCACTCGTGGCGTTGGTAGTGGCAGTTGCCGTGGGTCTCGGTCTTGTGGACTCCAGTGTCAGCTGGTTGGCCTGGCAGGGCTATCTCTTCCCGCTTCTTGACATGGCGGGGCTGATAGATCTTTCCCCTGCCGCACCGGGCGTTCTGGTCGCCTTTGTGGTGGCCGGGATCATCTCCGGCATAGGTGCCATGGCCGAATGGTGGAGCGCCAGAAAGAGTGCGGATGTCGACACCCACTAAGTCCCTGTCGGAAGTATTGGGAGTTATCGACGCTCTCTGGCCCGCCTCTGGAGCGGAAGAGTGGGACGCGCCCGGCCTCATCGTGGGCTCCCCCGATCATGCCGTGAGCGCCATCCACCTCATGGTGGATGCGACCCTCGAGTCTGTGGCGGAGGCACTTGAGCATGGTGCGGACTTGATCGTGGCGCACCACCCACTTCTCCTGCGCGGTGTGACAAGCGTTGCGGAGTCCACCTACAAAGGGCGCGTCGTTGCTGACCTCATTCGAGGGGGCGCAGCACTCTATGCTGCGCACACCAATGCGGATGTGGTTCCCACGGGAACCTCTGCGCAGTTGGCTGATCTTCTGGGGCTTGTGGAGCAGTCGACCATTACCGAAGGTGCCACGCCTGGCCATGGGCTGGGACGCGTCGGCACTCTGCCGGCGCCGATGAGTCTCTACGAGCTCGCTGTTAGGGTGGGCGAGTTTCTTCCGCAGACCGCGGTAGGGCCTGTCGCCGCGGGTGATCCAGAGGCCATCATCACCACCGTCTCACTCTGCGCGGGGGCAGGTGATTCATTACTCTCACACCCCAGTGTGGTGGCTAGTGACGTCTACATCACCAGTGATCTTCGACACCACCCGGCTAGCGAAGCGAGAGAGCAAGCGCTCCTGGGGGGTGGCCCGGCGTTGATCAACATCTCGCATTTTGCTGCCGAATGGCTCTGGCTCGAGCAAGCCGCCACTGAGCTGCGGTCTGCAACAGGTCTGAGTGTTAGCGTGAGTGACCTCAACACCGATCCGTGGACGTTCCAAGTTCACCGCGTAGGAGGCTAACCCGTGGGAGTCACTGCACCCCCCGAACTGCAAGCTCGATTGCTCGATCTTGCGGCGTGCGACCTCGCGATCCAGAGGGCCGCAGCGAGCCTCCGATCCTTGCCAGAAACCCTCCACATTCCGACGCTCGAGGCAGCCGTGGAAGAAATCAAGAGTCGCCGGCACGACGCCATGATTGAGAAGGAAAACATTCAGGCAGAGCTCACCAGGGCAGAGTCTGATGTGACGCTGGTGGAGGCCCGCATCCAAAAAGATGACGAACGATTAACGCACACCTCCTCTGCCAAGGATGCCCAAGGCCTCGAGCATGAGTTGGATTCGTTGCGCAAACGTCGCTCGGACCTAGAGGACATTGAGTTGGCCATTATGGAGCGGCTCGATCAGGCGGACAGTGTGCTCACCGGCCTCATCGCCGAACTTGCGACAGCAGAGGAGGCGCTGACCGAAGCTCGAGCACAGTACACGGCTCAGAGCGCAGCTCTTGAGGCAGAGACTGCGACCCAGCGTGCGACCAGGGAGAGCATCGTCGCCGTCCTCCCCGATGACCTGTCTGCCCTGTATGAGCGCCAGCGTGAGCGTTATGGAGTGGGAGCCTCGCATTTGCGCGGGGGAGTCTCGAGTGCGAGCGGGGTAGCCCTGACGGAGTCGGATCTTCAGGACATTCGACGTGCTGCTCCCGAAGAGGTCATCATGTGCCCCGATAGCAACGCCATCCTGGTTCGCACAGCGGAGTCTGGTCTGTGAGCTACTCACGACTCGTCGTGGAGGCCGATGGCGCCTCCCGGGGAAACCCCGGTGCTGCCGCCGGTGGCGCCGTAGTGCTGGATCCCGAGACTGGTCAGGTGGTGGCGAGGGCCGGTGTCCTGTGCGGTCATGCCTCCAATAACGTGGCGGAGTACCGCGGGATGATCGAAGGGCTCGACATCGCATTGGCGATGGCACCCGAAGGTTCGGTGCATGTGCGCATGGACTCGAAATTGGTGGTCGAGCAGATGTCAGGGCGCTGGAAAATCAAACATCCTGACATGCAGGATCTTGCTAGGGCCGCTCGAGAGCTCATTGGCTCACGCTCGGTAACGTTCGAATGGATTCCTCGTGAAGAGAATGCACGTGCCGATGCGGCAGCCAATGTTGCACTCGATAGGGATGAGACCTACCGAGAGCTCTAGTGCCAAAGCCCCTCGTCGCGTACCCTGGAAGAGTTGGAAGGGGTCGGCCAGGCAATCGCGTCACTACTTCGGTAGTGCCGAGGAACGTCCGGGCTCCCTAGAGCAGGACGGTGGGTAACACCCACCCGGAGCAATCCGCGAGATAGTGCCACAGAAAATAGACCGCCCGGGAAACTGGGTAAGGGTGAAACGGTGGTGTAAGAGACCACCAGAGGTTCGGGTGACCGGATCTGCTTGGTAAACCTCGTCCGGAGCAAGGTCAAACAGACACCCACCAGGTTGCTCGCCTGAGTGTCGGGTAGACCGCTAGAGATAGCTGGTAACAGTTATCCGAGAAAGATGATTGCCACCGAGGAAACTCGGGACAGAACCCGGCGTACCGGCCGACCCCGCCAACACTAAACGCTCCGCAGTACCGTAACGACCTTGCCCATCACTGTGGCGTGGTCACCCAGAATTGGCTCGTAGGCGCTGTTCTGCGGGAGCAGCCAAGTGTGGCCATCGCGTTGCTTGAAGACCTTCACCGTGGCTTCATCATCCAGCATGGCCGCGACGATGTCGCCATTGTCGGCGGTGGCTTGTGATCGGACGACGACCCAATCACCATCGCAAATGGCCGCGTCGATCATGGAGTCACCGACGACCTTCAACATAAATAGTTCACCGTTGCCGACGAGCTGTCGAGGCAGCGCCATAACATCGTCGATGTTCTGCTCAGCGGTAATGGGAATACCCGCGGCGATACGTCCCACGAGAGGGACAGACACAACGTCATCGCTGGCTGGCACAAGGGGGGTGACCGGTGCACCGGCATCAGGGGTAAGCCTCTTGATGACTTCCAACGTCCGTGCTGTGTTGGCGTGACGTTTGATGTATCCCGCACGCTCCAACTGGCTTAGCTGGTGGGACACACTCGAGGTCGAAGACAGTCCGGTGTTGTCGCAGATTTCGCGCATGCTCGGGGGCACACCCCTGGAGTCCAGGGAGTGCTCGATGAAGGCTTGGATTTTCTGCTGCTGTTCGCTCAACATGTCCTCAGAGTAGCGCTTTTCGAACACTTTTTCTATACATTCGTTCGAAGCGTGTCAGACCGTGTCGGTGGTCCCCGCAAGAATCGCCCTCAACCAATGCTTGACATGTTGAGCATTCGAACATATATTCGAAACAGAGGTTCGGGCGGGTCCTCCCGGCCGAGGGTCCAGCCCGAACCTCTCAACCACAAGAGAGGTCATCATGACAACCCACACCGCTTCCTTGCGCATTACCCGCCGCGGACGTATCGTCCTGGCAACGCTGATAGCGCTCCCTGTGCTTGTCGTGTCGCTGTTCCTTGCGACCCCTGGTGCGCTGGCAGAAAGTAGCGGCAGCGCCGACACCCATGACTACGTGACCGTGCTCGCCGGTGACACCTTGTGGACCATCGCCGAGAGTGTTGCTCCCGAGAGCGACCCGCGTGATGTGATTCACGAGATCATGACCCTAAACCAGCTCTCGACCGCGGCTCTTACTCCCGGGCAAGAGATCGCTATTCCGCGGAGCTAGTGGGGGTCAGGCTCCGCCGAGTACCATGGGCGGGTGGCCTCCCTCGATGACCTTCCTCTGCGCGATGACTTGCGCGGAAAGAAGGCTTACGGGGCTCCCATGGTCCCTGTTCGCTATGCCCTCAACGTCAACGAGAACACACACCCCGTCCCTAACTCGGTACGCTCCGCCATCCTTGAGTCGCTGGGACACGCGCTAGAGAACATCAACCGCTATCCCGATCGTGAGTTCACCGAACTTCGAGAATCGCTTGCAACCTATGCGTCGGAGTCACACGAGGGTGAGGCCATCACTCCTGACATGGTGTGGGCGGCCAATGGTTCCAACGAAGTGTTGCAGCATGTTCTCCAGGCCTTCGGAGGTCCGGGTCGTTCCCTCCTCGGCTTTCCTCCTACCTATTCGATGCACCCGATCATTGCCGAGTCCACTGGAACGGCCTGGATTCCCGGGCGCCGGAACGGGGATTTCACGCTCTCGACCGAGAGTGTGGTCGCTGATATCGAGACTCACCGCCCCGATCTGGTGTTTTTCTGTGCTCCGAACAACCCCACGGGGACACCGGTCTCTTTGGACACGATTGCGGCTGCCTACGACGCAACGTCGGGCGTTGTTCTCGTTGATGAGGCCTATGTTGAGTTCCTTCCCGAGGGCACCCTGACTGCCTCACAGCTCCTTCCCGGGCGCGAGCGACTCGTGGTGTCTCGGACCATGTCGAAAGCTTTCGCTTTTGCTGGTGCGCGGGTGGGCTATCTCCTCGCGGACCCCGCGGTGATTGATGCGATGCGCCTGGTGAGGCTTCCGTATCACCTCTCAGCCTTGACTCAAGCTGCAGCAGTGGCGGCACTGGCGCACCGGGCCACGATGCTGACGATGGTGGCGGACATTCGCACACAGCGTGACCGGCTTTTGGCCGAACTTCCCAAGCTTGGGTATCCGGTTGCCTATTCCGAGGCCAACTTTGTTCTTTTTGGCGGAGTGGCTGATCCTCACGCCACTTTTGAGCGCTTGCTGGAGCACGACATTCTGGTGCGCGACGTCGGCATTCCCAATCACTTGAGGGTGACGGCTGGGACCACCGAGGAGACCAGTTTCTTCTTGGAGACCCTGGCTAAACTGAGCGCGTGAGTCCAACAGCCCGCACAGCATATAAAGAACGCTCCACCTCAGAGTCGAGCGTGAAACTGTCGCTCAATCTTGATGGGACAGGGGCCTCGAAAATCTCGACGACCGTGCCCTTTTATGACCACATGTTGACTGCTCTGTCGAAGCACTCCCTGATTGACCTGGAGATTGAGGCGTCGGGAGACACCGACATCGACATCCACCACACAGTCGAGGACACGGCAATAGTTTTGGGTCAGGCCATTCTGGAAGCGCTGGGTGACAAGAAAGGCATTGCCCGATTCGGCGATGCTCTCGTTCCCCTCGATGACGCACTCGCACGAGCCGTGGTGGATGTGTCGGGTCGTCCTTATCTTGTGCACACCGGTGAACCGGAGGGTTTTGAATATCACGCCATTGGCGGCCACTTCACCGGGTCACTTGTTCGCCATGTCTTTGAAGCCATCACGATGCACGCTGACTTGACGGTGCACATCACGGTGTTGGATGGAAGGGATCCCCACCACATTGCTGAGGCCGAGTTCAAAGCCTTTGCGAGAGCTTTGCGCCAGGCAGTGGCGAGGGACACACGCGTCGAGGGTGTTCCCTCCACCAAGGGCGCTCTCTAGTCGTGGCAAAAAAAGTCGTTGTCTTTGATTACGGGTCGGGCAACGTTCATTCGGCAGTAAAGGCTCTGGAGCACGCGGGTGCATCGGTCATGCTGACCAGAGACCGCGCCACCGCTCTCGCGGCAGACGGTCTTGTGGTTCCCGGCGTCGGAGCTTTTCAAGCGGTCATGAAAGCCCTTGTCGAGGCTGGCGGAGATCAGATTATTGACAGCCGCCTTGCGGGAGGCAAAGCGGTGCTGGGTATTTGTGTTGGCCTTCAGGTGATGTTTGAGAAAGGTTTCGAGCACGGAGTCGAGACCGAGGGGCTTGGTCAATGGCCGGGGGTTGTCGAAAAGTTAGAAGCGCCGAGGCTTCCCCACATGGGGTGGAACACCGTCGGGGTGCCCCCAGGAAGCACGCTTTTCCGCGGTGTCGAGAATGAGCGCTTCTACTTCGTGCACTCCTACGCTGCGACGAAATTTGAGCTCGAAGGTGGTGGACCGTTTGCGGCCCCGTTGGTCACGTGGTCTGAACACGGTCAGCGCTTTGTCGCTGCTGTGGAGAATGGCCCGCTGTGTGCCACCCAGTTTCACCCCGAAAAGTCGGGCCCAGCTGGCCTTGCGCTGCTCACCAATTGGGTTGATTCGCTCTAGCGTCAAGCCCCGCGCGCCGGGGGTTCCTAAACCGGAGTAGTATCTCTTTCTTGTGCCACCAATGGCACAACTTTCATACATCACCAGAAGGTTTTGTCCTCACTTTTCTTATGAACGAGTTCTCTCAATCTCCCAAGTTGGTCCTGTTGCCCGCCGTTGATGTTTCCGGCGGGAAAGCTGTCCGACTCACTCAAGGCGAATCCGGAACCGAGACGTCCTACGGGGACCCGGTCGAAGCTGCTGAAGAGTGGATGAAGCAAGGTGCCGAATGGTTGCATCTCGTGGATCTCGACGCAGCTTTTGGCAGAGGTGATAACCGAGCCGTCATTCGCAAGGTCGTGAAGGCTGTTGGCAAGAAAGTCAACGTTGAACTGTCGGGAGGCATTCGCGATGACGAGTCCTTGGAGAACGCTCTTTCGACCGGAGCTATTCGTGTGAACTTGGGAACCGCAGCTCTGGAGAACCCCGAATGGACTGCGCACGTCATCTCTGAATACGGCGAAGCTATTGCCGTTGGGTTGGATGTGCGGGGCGAAACTTTGGCAGCCCGCGGGTGGACCAAAGAGGGGGGCAACTTGTTTGACACCCTTGATCGCCTCAACGAGTGCGGCTGTGCCCGGTATGTCGTCACCGATGTCACCAAAGACGGAACTATGCGCGGCCCGAACGTTGAGCTGCTCTCCGACGTTCTTGCCCAAACGGATCACCCCGTGATTGCGTCCGGGGGAATCTCCTCTCTCGATGACATTGCTGCATTGCGCGAGTTAGTTCCTCAGGGACTAGAGGGCGCGATCCTTGGCAAAGCCCTCTACGCGGGAGCTTTCACGCTCACCGAGGCCCTGGATGTCGCCGGCCGCTGATTCCGCTGGCCAGCCCTTTGAGGGCAGGTCTTTTGAACCCAATCCCTTTCAGGGGGACACCGGTGAGGCTGATCCCTCTCTTGCTGCCGCACTCGAGAGTTTCCACGCGGCACGATCTGGTTCGAGCCCGGAGGACATCGACGGTGCCTTCGATGAGGTGATTCGTTCCCTCCACTCTGCTCGCCTGCTGGTGCCGCTCATAGCGGAGGCCGGCGACTATGGCGTGACCGATGAGGGAAAGGTGGTGGAGAAATCTCAAGAGCTCTCCATCGTCCATGTCGAGGGCCCCGATGGCCGAGGGGTTGCCCCCTTCTTCAGCTCGGTGCAGGCGATGAGCGCGTGGAATCCCACAGCCAGGCCCGTTCCTGTTGAGGCGAGCAGAGCGGCGCTCGCCACAGCATCAGAGGGCTTAGCACTGATGGTCCTTGATCCAGGGTCGGATCATTCAGTTGTCCTTCGTCGCAGCGCCCTGCAGTCGCTGGCGACCGGAAAACCCTATGTCTCGCCCCTGCGCGATGAGGTAGTGTACGAAGCCCTTCAAGCGGGATGGGAGCCTCACCGCGATGCGGTCGTGTCCTTCACGGTGCATTCTGGGGACATGTCTCGCACCCTCAGCGGCCCCGAGGTCGTGGTGTCGCTCGCTCTCGTTCCTGGACTTAGCGCCGACGAACTGACGACCATGCTGGGAGAAATCTCAACATCGTGGACAGCGAACACGCTCCTGCAAGCCCGGGTAGATGGGCTTGGCATCAAAGTGGTGCAGGGCTAGTTGACTGGTCCGGTGTATTTCTCACCGGGTCCCTGACCGGGCGCATCGGGGAAGGTCGAGGCCTCCCGAAAGGCCAACTGGACGGAGCGCAGACCATCGCGCAGGCTCCTCGCGTGATGATCCCCGATTTCGGGAGCTGCCGCGGTCACCAGACCGGCGAGTGCGGTGATGAGTTTCCGGGCCTCGGCGAGGTCGGTCTCTTCTTCCGGATTATCGGAGAGTCCGCACTTCACGGCGGCCGCGGAGAGCAGGTGCACGGCGACGGTGGTGATGACCTCCACGGCTGCCACCTCGGCGATATCGCGGCTCAGTTCATCGAGGGGTTCGGTTTCCACCATGCTCCTAGTATTTTTCTCGCTAAGTCGGACAAAGACTGCTATTGTTCCAAAGGTTCACAACCCTCGGGTTGGGGACGTGCGAAGTGGAGAAACCTCCCACCCGCGTATGCCGCAAGGCTACCGGGTCGTTGTACTCCGTGATGTCTCAGGTCATCACAGCGTTAAGGGTGCGAGAGAGCCAGCGTGTTCTCTGAAGTTTCCTTCGCTCGCGTGAGTAACCGCTTAACGAAGGGAAGATTGGTATCAGCGATCCCAGAATCAACGACCGTATTCGGGCAGCCGAGGTTCGCCTCGTGGGGCCCGAAGGGGAGCAGGTCGGAGTCGTGCGCATTGATGTTGCGCTGCGTCTAGCCCAAGAAGCTGACCTTGACCTAGTCGAGGTATCCCCGAACTCGAACCCACCCGTGGTCAAAGTTATGGACTACGGAAAGTTCAAGTACGAGGCGGCTCAAAAGGCGAAAGAGGCTCGCAAGAATCAGGCGAACACGATCCTCAAAGAGGTTCGTTTCCGTTTGAAAATTGACACCCATGACTACGAGACCAAGCGCAAGCGGGCAGAAAGCTTTCTGAAAGCGGGCGACAAGGTCAAAGCCATGATTCTGTTTAGAGGACGAGAGCAGTCTCGCCCCGAACAGGGTGTGCGCCTGCTGCAACGGTTCGCCGAGGATGTTGCGGAGTTCGGAGTTGTGGAGTTCACCCCCATGATTGACGGTCGCAACATGGTCATGATCATCGCCCCTCTGAAGTCCAAAGCAGAAGCCAAGGCTGAAGCGGTGAAGACGAGTAAGAAACCCCAGGTGAGTGAGCCAGCGGGAGAAGAAAAGCCCGCTGAGAAGCCCGCCGCAAAGACCACAACACAGAAGGAAGAAAACAATGCCTAAGCAGAAGAGCCATTCGGGAACGAAGAAGCGCTTCAAGGTCACTGGCTCCGGCAAAGTGATGAAGCAGGGCGCAGGTATGCGTCACAACCTGGAAAAGAAGTCGAGTCGTGTGACTCGTCGCCTCAACCAGGAGCAGGTGCTGGCTCCGGCTGACGCCAAGGTTGTCAAGAAGCTTCTCAACAAGTAGACGTCATAGCGAAGGAAAAGAATCATGGCACGTGTCAAGAATGCGGTTAACGCCGCCAAGAAGCGTCGAGTAGTCCTCGAGCGCGCACAGGGTTACCGCGGTCAGCGTTCACGTCTGTACCGCAAGGCCAAAGAGCAGGTCATTCACTCGCTGGTCTACAGCTACCGTGACCGTCGTGCACGCAAGGGTGACTTCCGTCGCCTGTGGATCCAGCGGATTAACGCCGGAGCCCGTGCGAACGGCATGACCTACAACCGCTTCATTCAGGGTCTCAACCTCGCGGGAATCGAAGTTGACCGTCGCATGCTCGCGGAGCTCGCCACCAATGAGCCCACCGCGTTTGCCACCCTGGTCGAAGAAGCGAAGAAGGCTCTGCCGAAGGACACCTCGGCGCCCGCAATCAAGGCCTAGGTCAGGCGAATCAGGGGGTCGCGCGTCGCGCGGCCCCCTTTCGCATTCACGGCAGTTGTTTAGCGAGTCTTCACCTTCTGGTCGATTGCCCCACATACTGTTGTCACGTGTTAGACAACCCCCGCTCACCCAGAGTTCGTGCAGTGGCGAAGCTCGCTAAAAAGCAACGCCGTCAAGAGGCGCGACTTTTTCTGGTCGAGGGGCCTCAGGCCACCAGGGAAGCCCTCACGTTTCGCCCGGAGCTCGTGGAAGACATCTTCCTCACTTCTGCTTCGCGGGAGCGAAACCCTGATCTTGTCGAGTTGGCGGAGAAGGCTGGCTGTGAGCTGACTATTTCCTCCGAGGCCGTGATCGATCACATGGCGGATACGGTGACACCGCAGGGTGTCGTGGCGGTTGCCCGATACCTGGAAATGACCCTTGAGGAGGTGGTCTCTGCCAAACCCACTCACCTCGTGGTGCTCCACCAGGTGAAAGACCCGGGGAACGTGGGGAACATCATCCGCACGGCGGATGCTGCGGGAGTGGACGCGGTGATTGTGACAGCGGAGAGCGTGGATGTCTTCAACCCCAAGGTTGTCAGAGCCACCACAGGAAGCCTGTTCCACATTCCCGTGGTCACCGGCGTTGATCTTGGGTCCACCATCGACGCTGTGAAAGCGTCGGGGGTGACCATTTTCGCGGCGGATGCGCAGGGGGAAAATCTTGGTCAGGTTCGGTCGCGAGGAGGTCTCGACTCTCCTCTCGCCTGGTTATTGGGAAACGAGGCACACGGGCTTTCGGCGGAAGATGAGCTACTCGCCGATTCGACAGTCTCCGTGCCAATGTTTGGCCAGGCTGAATCGTTGAGCCTCCAGACCGCTGCCGCCATCTGCATGTACGAGGCGGCATTTGCCAAGAACTCCTGATCGCAACGATCATGCCCAGTAGACTGGGCGCTCGTGTCAGAGTCTCTCTCCATCACCCCCGATAACGCCGAAAAGGCCGTCCAGGACGCCCTCGGCGCCATCGCTGGTGCCACGACACTGGCGGAGCTCAAAGAGGTTCGAGGCGCTCACGTGGGAGAGAAATCAATCCTCTCGCAGATGAACTCGACTCTGAAAGATCTCCCGGGTGATCAAAAAGCTGCCGCGGGAAAGCTGATGGGAGAGTCCAAAGCGGCTGTTCAGCAAGCGTTCGAAGCGAAAGAGGCAGAGCTTCACGCCGCAGAAGAAGCGTCCAGGCTTCAGGTGGAGGCGCTGGATCTGACCTCTCTGGGTGCCAGGCGACCTACGGGTGCGAGACACCCCCTGAGTGTCTTGATGGAAGACATGGCTGATGTCTTTGTGGCCATGGGATGGGAAATCGCCGAGGGGCCCGAAGTTGAACACGAATGGTTCAACTTTGATGCTCTGAACTTCGATGCCGACCACCCCGCTCGCGCGATGCAGGACACCTTTTTTGTTGATCCCGTCGATCGTCACCTGCTGCTGCGCACTCACACCAGTCCTGTACAAATTCGCTCGTTGTTGGAGCGTGAGCTACCGGTCTATGTTGTCGCGCCGGGCCGGGTGTATCGCACCGATGAGCTCGATGCCACCCACACTCCGGTGTTCCACCAAATCGAGGGAATCGCCATCGACAAGGGCCTTACGATGGCTCATCTGAGGGGAACCCTCGAGCATCTTGCGCGGGCAATGTTTGGCCCAGACGCCAAGATTCGACTTCGGGCTAACTACTTCCCTTTCACCGAGCCCAGTGCCGAGCTTGATATTTGGCACCCCACCTTCGTCGGGGGAGCCCGGTGGATTGAATGGGGAGGCTGCGGGATGGTGAACCCCAACGTGCTGCGCGCTGCAGGAATCGACCCCGATGTCTACCAAGGGTTCGCTTTTGGTATGGGAATCGAGCGGACTCTGATGTTCCGCAATAACGTCGCGGACATGCGGGACATGGTCGAAGGCGATATTCGCTTCTCCTCACAGTTTGGGATGGTCGTCTGATGCGCGTCCCTTTGTCATGGCTTGCTGAGTATGTCGAGCTGCCCACGGATGTGACCCCGGAGAGAGTGCATGAATCTCTGGTGTCTATTGGCTTGGAAGAAGAAGACATTCACTCCTTCGAGGTCAGTGGCCCCATCGTGGTCGGTGAGGTGTTGGAGTTCATCGAAGAGCCCCAATCGAATGGCAAAACCATTCGGTGGTGTCAGGTCAAAGTCGCCGAGAGCGATGGTCCCGATAGCCCCGCTGTTCGAGGGATCGTCTGTGGAGCATCCAACTTTGAAGTGGGAGACCTGGTCGTGGTGTCCCTGCCGGGCGCCGTGCTACCCGGTCCGTTCCCAATTTCTGCGCGGAAAACGTATGGTCACACCTCGGATGGGATGATTGCCTCCGCCAAAGAGTTGGGACTTGGCGAGGACCATTCCGGAATCCTTCGACTTGCGACACTGGGACTGGTTGCCCCCGTGGGGACTGATGCCATCACCCTTCTGGGACTCGATGACGTCGCCGTTGAGGTCAATGTCACCCCCGATCGCGGGTATGCATTGTCCCTTCGCGGGATTGCGCGGGAATACCACCACGCCACCGGAGCCACGTTCACAGACCCGAGGAATCTGGTCAGCCCCGGAGTGGGGAGTGGTTTCCCGGTAAGCATCGAGGACTCGGCGCCGCTGCGCGGGGTCGAGGGATGCCAGGTTTTCATTACGCGAGCAGTTGAGGGCGTCAACCCTCTCGCGCCCACTCCCGCTTTTATGGTGGCCAGGCTGGCGCTTGCCGGAATGCGTTCAATTTCGCTTCCTGTTGACATCACCAACTACGTGATGCTGGAGATGGGGCAACCCATCCACGCCTACGATCTCGACACCCTCTCCGGAGGTATCACTGTGCGCCGCGCGGCGGCTGGTGAAAAACTCGTCACGCTGGATGACGTCACGAGAGACCTCGACCCCGAGGACCTGCTGATTACGGATGAGAGTGGTCCTATTGGGCTTGCGGGAGTGATGGGTGGTGCTTCCACCGAGATTTCTGACGCCACCACCCGGGTGCTGGTGGAAGCGGCCTGGTTTGATCCAGTATCCATCGCCCGCACTCAGCGACGTCACAAGCTACCCAGCGAAGCGTCCAAGCGCTTTGCACGGGGAGTCGATCCACTGGTTGCCGAAGCTGCAGCGGAGAGAGTCGTGGAGTTGCTCGAGCGCTATGCAGGGGGAACGAGGTCCGAACTGGGTTCTCGCGTGATGGCCCAAAGCGCCGGGGTCATGCCGAGTATCACGCTCGCTCACAACGCGGTCGCTGTGTTGGCTGGTATTGAGGTCACTCCGTCCCAGACGGAGGACATCCTCCGGGATATTGGCGCGAGCGTGACGACCGCCACCGATAGCTTCACTGTGATACCTCCCTCGTGGCGACCCGATCTCGTGGACTCTCCAGGGCTGGTGGAGGAGGTCGCCCGCATTGTGGGATATGACAGGGTTCCCTCTGAGTTGCCCATTGCTCCCGCCGGTCGCGGCCTGAGCCCCCAGCAAGCAGCAAAGCGCCGGGTTTCGCATTCTCTTGCGGCGTGGGGGCTGACCGAAGTCTTGTCCTACCCCTTCGTCTCCGATCACGACAACATCACTTTTGGAGACATAGACCAACCCGGTGTTGCGCTGGAAAACGCTCTGGACTCGCTGGTGAATCGCATGCGGGCCTCTCTGATTCCGGGCCTTCTCGGCGTTGCCCACCGAAACGTGTCACGAGGTTTCACCTCTCTCGCGCTCTTTGAGACAGGTTTAGTTTTTGTCCCAGGGAAGGACCCGGGAACTCCAGGAATCCCCGAGGGAGCGCGGAAGCCCGACGAGGCGACTCTGGCGGAGCTCTACTCGTCAGTGCCGCAGCAGCCCTGGTGTGTGGCGGGGTTGTTTGTGGGTCCCTCGAGGGAGAAGTCGCCAGGAGTTCGTGAACACCAGAGCGATGTTCGCGATGCTCTGGATGCCGTGCGAGTAACACTCGAGGCACTGAGCGCACCCTACGAGATTCGCCAAGATACTCACCCTGCTTTCCACCCCGGTCGTTTTGGTCGCATAGTGGTCAAAGGCATTGAGGTTGGTCGAGTGGGTGAACTGTTGCCTTCACTCGCACTAGAGCGCGATGTTCCCGCCAGAGTCGCGGTATTCGAACTGGATGGTGATGCGGTTCTGGCCGCTATGGGGACCACTCCTCACACGGCCCACGCGCTCTCTGTCTTCCCTGCCGCAACCCAAGACGTGTCACTCGTGGTGGACGCGTCTCTTCCTGCGGCTGAGCTTCGAGCGACCCTCGTGGAGGGCATGGGGGAGCTACTCGAGTCACTCGAAGTTGTCGATGACTATCGAGGTGATGGGGTTGCCCCGGGTATGAAGTCGCTCACCTTCGCACTGCGTTTCCGCGCTGCTGATCGCACTCTTACCCAGGCGGAGGCCACCGAAGCAAAAGAAGAGGGAGTGGCCCTCGCTGCATCCCGCCACAGCGCTACGTTGAGGGCCTAGAGCCACTGTTCTGACCTTCAATAACTGGTCTAAGGTTGTCCTATGACTTTGCGGGTGGCAATCGCTGGCGCCAGTGGCTACGCCGGTGGAGAAGTGGCGCGCCTGCTTGCGGGTCATCCCGAGTTTGAGGTGACAACTCTTACGGCTCACTCTCTGGTGGGCCAAAGTGTCGAGCAAGTGCACCCGCACCTTTCCTCACTGCATGGCCAGGTTTTCCAGCCGACAACCACTGACGTTCTCGCCGACCACGATGTCGTCGTTGTAGCGCTTCCTCACGGTGACTCCGGTGCACTGGGAGAAACCCTTCTGACCGATGGCGGGCAGAAGGTTCTCATCGATCTGGGAGGGGACCGTCGCCTAAAGAGTCAGGCGGATTGGGATGCCTTCTATGGCGGTACCCATTACGACCCCTTTACCTACGCTATGCCGGAGCTCCCTCGAGTGAGTGGCCCCTCCTCGCGCGAGCTCATCGCGCAGGCCACAGCACTGGCGGCACCGGGCTGCAACGCCACGGCCATCACCCTGGCACTTGTGCCACTGCTGGCAAGGGGCATTGTCTCGCCAGAGGACCTCAGCGCCGTGTTGGCGGTCGGCTCATCAGGAGCAGGGAAAACCCCGCGGGTTGACCTGATGGCCTCCGAATTGCACGGGTCAGCCAATCCTTATGCCGTCGGAGGAATACATCGACACCTCCCGGAGATTTCCCAAAACGTTCGCGTGTCCACCGGTCTCGACATCACGCTGTCGATGACGCCGGTGCTCGTTCCCATGTCCCGAGGGATCCTCGCTACCTGCAGTGGCGTCAGAGTGGGGAGCCACAGCGCCGCCGATATTCATGCGCAACTGCAGGATGCTTACGCGGCTGAGCCCTTCGTGACGGTGCTACCTCTGGGTCGCTTCCCTCGCTCGGGTGATGTGGTCGGGAGTAATCAGCTTCACCTGGGAGTCGCACTCGACGAGAGTGTGAATCGGGTGATCGTGATCTCTGCGATTGACAACCTGGTGAAGGGAACGGCAGGAGCAGCGCTTCAGTCCCTGAACCTCGCTCTGGGTTTCGAGGAGACACTGGGCCTTGTTCACAACGGTGTAGCTCCGTGAGCGTGACCGCCGCTTCGGGCTTCACCGCAGGAAGTGTTGCAGCGGGATTGAAGGCCTCAGGGGGAGCCGACCTCACGGTCGTTGTCAATGAAGGGCCGCACTACGCCGGTGCTGCGGTGTTCACCAGCAATCGTGCCAAAGCGAACCCCATTCTCTGGTCCGAGCAGGCCATCAGCTCTGGATCTATCCGAGCTATCGTCCTGAATTCCGGGGGCGCCAACTGTTTCACCGGTCCGGAAGGTTTTCAGCTCACCCACGCGACTGCAGAAAAAGCGGCAAGCCTCCTGGGGGACACGGGAGCCACCGACATTCAAGTGTGTTCCACCGGTTTGATTGGTGAGTTGCTTCCTGCGGGCGCCATCATCAACGGCCTGGAGCTTGCGCTAGCCAGGAGGGATGCATCCTCGGAGGCAGGGGAAGAATCTGCCCGGGCGATTATGACGACGGACTCTGTTACCAAAATGTCGCAGGTTACGCTCTCCACTCCAGAGGGTGACGTCACAATCGGAGGAATGGCAAAGGGAGCTGGCATGTTGGCGCCTGGCCTCGCCACGATGCTGGTCGTGATCACCACAGATGCGCTACTCCATGCAGAGACCCTCGATGAGGCACTGCGGGAAGCATCCAGGCTGAGCTTTGACCGGCTGGACTCTGATGGGTGCATGTCTACCAACGATCAGGTCACCCTGATGGCATCGGGAGCGAGTGGGATCACCCCGGAGAGCACCGCGTTTACAGCCTTCCTGACAGAGCTGTGTCAAGATCTCGCCCAGCAACTGATGAGGGACGCCGAAGGCGCTTCCCATGACATCACCATTGAGGTTCGCGGAGCAGCGAGTGAATCTGACGCGCTTGCCGTGGGCCGCTCGATTGCGAGGAATAACCTCTTCAAGGCCGCAATTTTTGGCAACGACCCCAACTGGGGGCGCGTTTTGGCAGCAATTGGCACTGTGGATGCAGATTTTGACCCCTACACCGTCGACGTGTCGATGAACTCTGTGCGGGTCTGCCACCAAGGTCGCCCCGATCGCCCTCGGACTGAGGTTGATCTCACACCCAGGGACACCCACGTTCTGCTGGAGTTGAATGCTGGGGACGCCTCCGCCACAATCTGGACCAACGACCTCACCCACGATTACGTGCACGAGAACAGCGCCTACTCGAGTTAGCCATGGACACCACATCGCTCTCCCACGCGGAGGCTCTCCTCAAAGCGGGAACTCTGACCGAGGCTTTGCCTTGGATTCGAAGATTCCAAGGCAGCATCTTTGTGATCAAGCTGGGCGGAAACGCCATGGTCGACGGCGATCTCCTGCAGGCATTTGCCGATGACATGGTGTTTCTCGCCACAGTGGGGGTCAAACCCGTCGTGGTCCACGGTGGTGGACCCCAGATTTCCCGGGCTTTGACCGATAAGGGGATTCCCAGCGAATTTCAGGGCGGATACCGGGTGACGTCCACCGAAGCCATCCCCATCATTAGGGATGTGTTGAGAGAAGAGATCAGCGTTGACCTGCAGCAACGCATCAATCGACACAGTGACTTAGCTGTGGTGCGAAACGGCGAGGACGATGGTCTCTTTATGGCTGATCGTCGGGGCGCTCTCGTTGATGGTGTGACAGTGGACCTTGGCCATGTTGGTGAAGTGGTGCAGGTCAATCCGAGCGAGATTGTGGCGTTACTCGAGCAGGGGAAGATTCCTGTGGTGTCCTCCATTGCGCCCAACAGGGATGGCTCGGGCCTGCTGAACGTGAATGCCGATGCCGCTGCCGCGGCTCTCGCTGTGGCACTGCGCGCTGAAAAGCTCGTACTGATGACGGATGTGGCAGGTCTCTATGCGAACTGGCCCGAGACCGACTCCCTCATCTCCACCATCACGGCGGCGGAGTTGACCGAGTTGATGCCCCGCCTCGAGAGCGGGATGATTCCCAAAATGTCGGCCTGCCTCGATGCAGTGACTGGGGGAGTGCCCAAAGCAGCCATTATTGATGGCAGACTGGCGCATTCAGTGTTGTTGGAGGCTTTCACCACCTCCGGAATTGGAACAGAGGTAGTGGCATCATGACCCGGCATTTCCTTCGAGATGATGACATCACGCCTGCTGAGCAGCACGAGATTCTTGAGCTTGCCACCTCGATGAAAGCGGATCGCTGGCGTGAGCGGCCACTGGCTGGACCGGAGACAGTTGCGGTCATTTTTGATAAGTCCTCCACAAGAACCAGGGTGTCCTTTGCCGTGGGGATTGCGGACCTTGGTGGTCAACCCCTCATTATTTCCACGGCTAACTCGCAGCTGGGCGGTAAGGAAACACCCTCGGATACCGCTCGCGTATTGGAGCGCATGGTGGCAGCCATCGTCTGGCGCACGTATGGCCAGGATGGCCTGGAGGAGATGGCCAAGAACACCACTGTCCCGGTGGTGAATGCGCTGAGCGATGACTTTCACCCCTGCCAACTCTTGGCTGACCTCCTGACCATCAAGGAACACAAAGGATCGCTGGCCGGGTTGACCGTCGCGTTCTTAGGCGATGGTGGCTCCAACATGGCCCAGAGTTATCTGCTCGCCGGCGCCACCGCAGGAATGCATGTTCGTATCGCCTGCCCACCCGAGTTTGCTCCAGCCCAGAGTGTGGTGGGTGATGCCAGAGCTATTGCTGAATCCACGGGTGGGTCGGTCCTGGTGACGAGCGAGCCCAGTGAGGCACTCCAGGGGGCCGACGTTGTGGTCACTGACACCTGGGTCTCCATGGGTAAAGAGGCTGAGAAGGCTGAGCGCGTCGCGACCTTTGGTCGCTACCAGGTTGATGGCCTCGCGATGGCGAAGGCGGACAGCGCGGCAA
>Ga0255756_1000857_pt1 | contig 35959 bp, 26 predicted proteins | sample 011ome_20_FD_179956 | JGI IMG/M metagenome (GOLD analysis project Ga0255756, IMG submission 179956) | Coastal salt marsh microbial communities from the Groves Creek Marsh, Skidaway Island, Georgia - 011509CT metaG (version 2) | ecosystem: Environmental > Aquatic > Marine > Intertidal zone > Salt... | reverse complement strand
AAATCCCAGGAGAAAATCGATGTATTCACCGGTTGGCACACCATTTTCAATAGGGATTCTGACTATTTTATGCCCAGTACGATGTGCCCTGTTCCATGATCCATGGAGTACAGCAAAGCCATCACCGGCATATTCATCAGGGAAGGCTGAGTTCCCTTCCTGATTTTCAGGATAGAACTCAAGGTCCACTGCAGCAGAGTGAGCAGTAAAAGGCACATCGGGAAGGCGGATTTTACCAACCAGGTCAGGTCTTGCTCCGGCATGACGGGGATCTTCATTGTCGCCCATGTAATACCAGGGCCATCCGAAGAAACTGCCCTCGGGGATACGGCTCGAATAGTCAGGCACAAGATCGTCGCCCAGCTGGTCTCTTTCATTGACTGTACACCAGACATCACTGGTTTCAGGCTGAACGGTCAGGCCAACACAATTGCGAATACCATTGGCAAACATTCTGGCAGTGGCCTGCTCATTGCCAACATCGAACACCATTACGGCGGCACGATTTTCTTCTGTTCCCCAGGTGGCACCGGTGCCGCGCTCGGCTTCCCAGGCAGCTATATCTGCAGCTGATTTTTCTGGCATGTCTTCCTGGACATTGGTTTGAGATCCCACGGAGACGTACATGCGTCTGCCATCTGGAGAGAAGGCCATGTCCCGGGTGTAGTGGCCACCACCTACCGGACTCAGTTGAGGCACGATAACCTCAGGTATTGAGCTGGCCACGGTATCACCCACGGAATAGGGGTAACGAATAATACGGTTGGTCTCAGCAATATAGACCCACTCAGGGTTATCACTGGACGGATAAAAAGCGATTCCCAGTGGCTGCAGCAGACCCTGGGCAAAAACTGTCATCGATTCGGGTTGGCTGTGATCGGCATTGGGGCGCATGACCTTGATACGGCCACTTTGAGTTTCCGCCAGGAATATATCGCCATTTGGCGCAAGTACCATAGCTCTTGGCGCCTGGACATCAGTGGTGAAAGTTGCTGCTGAAAACCCTTCCGGCAGCATCAACTCGGCACCTTCCGGTCTTTGTGCGACCTGGGGGAAGTTCACAGCTGAGGCTGTTTCGTATGGCTCAGGCAGGCTGTCCAGGTTTACGCGGTGGACACGGCCAGGCCTGTCATTGATCCAGTCGGGGTCACCTTCCGGTGGTTCAGCATCAGGAGGTGGTCCGAATCCGCCAAATCCGCCAAACTCTGGAGTGACATCTTCAAAGGTTCCGTTGGATAGTTCTTCAAAGTAGGCGATCAGGTTTTCACGGCTTTCGTCATCCTGAACAGGAATCACCATTGAGGTGCCTGGCACCACTGAGGTGGGAGCAGCCAGGAAATTGTCCAGTGTCTGTGCATCCCAGGTCAGCCCTGCACCTGAAAGGGCGCTGGTGTAATTAAAGGCAGAGGATGCGGCTTCATTACCATAAAAGTCATAGAGCTGTGGTCCCTGGGCACCCCCATTGTCGCCGGGTTCGGCACTATGGCAGAGAGCACATTGCTGGCTGAAAAAAGTTTTACCGGCATTGGAATCGGCTGCCGTGACAGAGTGGCTCAATACAAGCAGCCCTGCAATGATCAGGTTTCTTTTTAACACAAGACCTCCAAAATCTGGTCAGGTAACAAGGGGATAATTTGAGGGAAAGAAGGATATACAGGTATACGCTTTGCGTCCAATGTCTTAATTTAAACAGAGGCTTCTTTTTTAGGTCTCAAGTCGCAGGTCTCGAGTCTCAAGTTACAACTCGTTAACCGTAAATATGATGACGTAGTTAATCTGTTGTTCGATATGATCTGAAATGATTTAGTTCTTTTAGGTTGAATAGTCGTACCTTGAGACCTGCGACTTGAGACTAGACCAGGGGAGTTTTTTCTCCAAGACAAAGAATCTGAACGTCAAAAAAATTAAGACCTGATTAAATTGAAATAGTGCCGTTACTGTCGCCAAACTGCTCCTGTTCCACTCCCAGCATTTGCATCATGGAGACCAGCAGATTGGACATGTGGGTTCTGTCCGGATTACGAATATGTCGATTACCTTCGAGTTTTCCGGAAGCGCCACCTGCCAGGACAACAGGAAGTGGATCATGGTTATGGGAATTACCATCACTCATGCCGCTGCCATAAAGAATCATGGAATTATCCAGCAGGGTGCCATCACCGTCGGGAATGGCATCCAGTTTTTCCATGAAATAGGCAAACAGGCCAACATGGTAATGATTCAGAACTGCAAATCGGGCTTTCATGTCTTCATTATTGGAATGATGAGACAGGGTATGGAATGAATCCCGAATACCACTGGCCGGATAAACTGCACCACTGAGTTCCTTGGCCATCAGAAAAGTGGAAACTCTGGATATTTCTGTTTGCCAGGCAAGAATCTGGAGGTCATACATCAGCTTGATATGCTCCTCCACATCTGGAGGGATGCCGTTAGGTTTTACCGGTATTTCTATATCATCAGTCACCTTGTTACCGGCCTGTACGATTCGTCTTTCGATTTCCCTGATGTCTGAGAGGTATTGTTCAAGCCTCAGGCGGTCAGCTGCTGGAAGTGATTTATCCAGTGCGGCAAGCTGGTCGGTAACTGCATCCAGCAGGCTCAGCGACTGGCTTCGCCTGGCTTCACGCTGTTCTGGTGTGGCTCCATCGCCAAACAGTTGTTCGAAAATTACCTGGGGATTATTTTGCATAGGCAATGGTGAAGTGTCCGACTGCCAGGAAATAGTATTTCGGTAGGCGCAGCTAAGGCCTTCACCACAACTCAAGGTCGCTTCTTCAATGGTCAGCTCCAGTGAAGGCAGTGGAGTATCCTGGTGAAGTTCCCGGGCGATGATCTGGTCAATTGTCACACCCAGCTTTGGAACTGCGCCTGTCTGTGCTTTTGCACCACTGATAAAGGATGCGGCAGAACGGTTGTGATTGGCCGTGGCTCCACCCGGGCCATAGGCAAGGGGCAGGCTCAGGTCACTGATAACATTTACCCTGTCACGAAAGGGTTCAAGGGGTTTCAGGATTTCACTAAAAGCAAAATCTTTGCCTTCCGTTAGAGGTGTCCATAGGGACATGGTGGCACCATGGGGAAAATATATCGCGCCGAAGCGGGTTTTGGGCATTTGTGATTGCGCCATGGCCGTACCTGCGGGCAGCATGGCTTCCAGGAAAGGCAGGGCTAGTGCCGTACCAGTGCTGCGTAAAAGGGTCCGGCGTGACAGATGTTTCTTGGTCAGGAAGTTTGCCATATCAGGCCTCCGGCGCGTCATCAATAACGGTTTCTTTAATTGGGTCGCTGACCGCGAATGCTTCAGACCCGCCTTTAACTCGCTTGGTGAACTGTTCGCTTGTCACAATTCCCCGGACAAGATCTGAAAAGCGGTAATTATTCTCCGCAGCATTGTGAATAATAGAACGAACAGTTGGCATATCAAAATATTCCAGTTCACGTCCAAGGGCATAGGTCATTAATTTTTCTGCCATGGTTTCCACAAAGAGTTCTTTGTAACCCATCAGGGCATTGCGCAAGTCAGCCGGGCCATTGACTTCGGAGCCATCGAGCAGGGTACCACTTGGATCTACCCTGGTATCGCCATCAAACTCACGCCAGGCACCAACAAGGTCAAAATTCTCCAGGGCAAATCCGACAGGATCGATAATGCTGTGACAGGAACTGCAAACCGGGTCTGCTCGATGTGCTTCCAGACGCTGGCGCACTGATGTTGTGATCACTGTTGATCCATCGCCATCCAGGTTGGTTTCAACACCGGGAGGTGGTGCAGGCACCGGGGCGCTTAAAAGATTTTCCAGGATCCAGCTGCCTCTGACTACAGGCGATGTACGACTGGCTGTTGAGGTCACTGTAAGGATACTGCCATGACCAAGCAGGCCCCGGCGTGGATTGTCATCAGCCAGTGTGACTTTTCTGAAGTGAGAGCCCCTGACTCCTTCTATACCGTAGTGTTCAGCCAGCTTGTCATTCAGGAAGGTATAGTTGGCATCCAGTAAATCAGTAACTGGCAGATCTTCCTGGATCAGGTTTGCTACCGCCAGTTGTGTTTCCCTGATAAAAGCTGCGCGAAGGTTGTCATCAAAATTTCCTTCTTCCGGTGTGACCGACTCCATATCCCTGAGGAAAAGCCACTGGCCGGCAAAATTTTCTATCAAAGCTGCAGATTTTTCATCACGCAGCATGCGGTCAATCTGGTTCAGCAATGTTTCACGATTTCCAAGTTGGTTATTTACCGCAAGTGCCAGTAACTCGGCATCCGGAATACTGCTCCAGAGAAAAAAGGAAAGTCGTGATGCCAGCTCAAGATCACTGATGGTATAAATCTCTCCTGGCGCAATCTCTTCAGGCTCCTCTTCAAAACGCACCAGGAACCTGGGGTCGATCAATATGCGTGAAAGTGCTTGCTGAATACCGGATTCAAAACCCCCTTCTTCATAACCCTGCTGATAAAAAGCCATGACTGACTCTATGTCCTGATCATCTACAGGTGCTCTGAATGCCCTGGTGGCAATATCCTGGACGATAGTTTGAGCACAACTGGTTTGCTCATCGTTGGTGACAGGATAACAGCTGAATACTTTTTTACGGCTTGGGGTTTCACCAGGACCTGTTGCATTAAAAGGTCCAATGATTTCAATTCTGTTAATTCTGCCTTCTACGCTGTATTGCCTGTATATATCGTTTACACCAGTGGATTTTCGCAAATCAATAATACCGGCAGTGATGGTGTGTGGCCCTGCAGTCAGAGCGATTTTGCTAATGCGGCTATTTTCAACCGGTACTGAAACACCATCAATGGTGACATCAAGTTCAGCACCCAGTTGTCTGCCAAGACCGCGGTTGAAACTGAAAAGACGTCCACCGATGTTGATGTCATATTCTGCATCCAGAGGAAAATTATGGGTGACTTTCATGCCACCACGTGTGCCCAAAGGCATGCCTTCAAGGTGTCTATCCTGAACCAGGTTCGTGGGAGGTAAATATATTTTCGAGGATTCAGTCGCAGTCATATCGCCCACTGCCCAGCGGCTGATTTTCATGGCTGCTGAGGTGTAAGCCTGGACCAATGCCGGAGAGAAGCCGAGGGAGGTGGCGATATTGTCAAAACCTTCGCTTGAATTATCCCGTGGCAGCATGGTGGCCACATCGATATCCAGTGACAGTAAATCGCGAATGGCATTTCGGTACTCAGCCCTGTTCAATCTGTGCAGGCTGGGAGAAGCAGGGAATACGGCTATTTTGCTGTCCAGTTGATTAGCTATGGCATGAGCAAAATTTTCCAGATCATTTTTACCGGGCCTCTGTTCACCTACAGGTGGCATCATGCCAATGCGCACTTTCTTGATCATCAGCTCCCATATTTCCGGGTCTCTTTCTACTTCGCTAAAATCCAGGCCTTCAAGATCAAGACTGCCAGCCCAGTCTTCAAAGTTATGGCACTTGATGCAATAGTCCTCAATTACTTTCGGTACATCCTGGGTGAAAGCATGGGAAGACAACAGCAACAAAGTGGGAAGTAAATAAAGGGAGTGTTTAAGTCTGTTCATGATGTCACTCATTACCGTACCGGCAATCCTTTTTCTTCAAGCAGATTTGTAATAAGCGACACCGACTCGGGTTTTGCTTCGGCAGGGTGGGTGGCAAGGAACACTCCTTTCGCCCAGTCCAGAGGTGTGCGGTTTTCAGCATCTGTAATATTCAGCTGCGCACCATGGGCAACGAGCAATTCAATAATGTCATTGGAGCCCCTGTTGGCAGCACCGTGGACTGCAGTCAGTCCCATGGAATTGGTGTGATTGATATCCATGCCGAGGTCTATGCAGATTTGAACTGCTTCCAGTAACTGTTCAGGACCTTCTGTCCAGGTTTGTGTCACAACCCAATTGATACCTGCGGCGGCCATCAGGGCATTGGTGCCTTCGAACGTCTCGATAAAGGGGTCGGCACCATTTTCCAGTAACAGCTTCATCACTGATAAATCACCCGCATGGGCTGCCCTGAGAAAAGGGGTTTGGCCAGTAAAGTCGACCCACTCAAGTGTGCCTGTAATTGACAGAAGATCATGCCTGATTGGTGGAGATTCCTTTGTCCTGACATCCACATCAGCACCTTCTTCTATCAGGCGTGTAATCAGGCCAAGAATTTCATCCCGGTTACGAATGTAGTTATCAAACTTGTCATTGTGAATGTAAAGGTTGCGGACATTGATGGCTTCCCAGAGGGGGGAGCGACCATACCAGTCCTGTGTGCTGATATTGGCTCCGCGGTCAATCAGCAAACGCGCTGATGCCATGCTGTTGTTTTCAATAGCCATGAGCAGCGGCGAAATATTGTTGGCATCAGCCAGATGTATTTCTGCATCGTTGTCGAGAAGTAACTCCATGATATCGACATGGTCATGACGGGCAGCATATAAAAGTGGTGTCATGCCTCCAGCAATGGGTTCACGTCTCCCACGGTCAGCGGGTGTGCCGCCCCTGATAATGCCGATACCAAAACCAAATCCCCGTTGCGAATTGGGTTTGACCCATTGGGGCGTTTCGCCGACTGCAGTTCGGGCATTCACTTCAGCACCATGCCCGATCAGAAATCTGACAACGGGATAATGTCCTTCACGGGATGCGAACATCAGGGCTGTCTGGCCAAAATGTTCATCCCTGGCATGAATGTCTGCACCTGCTTCAACAAGAGAAATGACTGCCTCAAGAACGCCTACTGCTGCAGCCGTCATCAGCAGGCTTTCGCCGCTGTGCTCCCGGGTGTTGGGGTTGGCTCCGGAGTTTAGAAGAAGATCGACCATGGCCGGATTGCCATTGGCCACAGCAAGCCCGAGTGGAGTGACACCATATCGTGAAGAAATATTCGGATCAGCGCCTGCTTCCAGCAGGAGTGTTGCCGCTTCAAGCTCATCGTACCTGACCGACCAGTGCAGGGGGGGCGTATCGAACTGGCCTCGGGTGTCGGGATCAGCGCCAGTATCAAGCAGTTGTTGGACAGCAGCAGTATCCTGGTTCATTGCAGCTGCAGGCAGGGTTGTCAGCTCTTGAGCGAATACAGGTCCGAGTACAACACTCAATGTTATTGTGAAAAAAATAAATTGATTACGTGTGCTTTTCATCGGATGGGCTATCCCAGGAAATAGGCGATAATTCAGGCTGCGTTCTGTTTATCTCGAAGTGCTGCAGTGATTGTTCGGTGCTTCTCCAGATAATTACTCGCATTATCGGTTTTCGGAACTACTTTAACCTCATCAGGATTCAACTCTTTACCCTTGTAATCCCTCACGGCTGCCTTGGATAAAGGCTTGTTATGGTAAATATCCTGAAAATCTATTTCAGATTCATAATCTTCACCGGACCAGCGTTCAGCCCAAACATGTAATGCAAGCATGACAGGTGCCAGTTCCCATGCTTTGCGTCGAAGTTTGTAGCTCATACGTCTGCTGTCCTGAAAAATCGGGGCTTTCTTGATCAGGTCCAATTCCTGCAATCTTTTTAGACGTTTCGTTAAAACATTCCTGGAAATCCCGAGTGTACTGTAGAGCTGCTCAAAACGTCGGGTTCCACCAAAAATCATAAATTCGCGAAGAATTAGCATCGTCCATGGTTCGCTGAGGAATTCTGATGCGTGGGATACATAACACTTTAATTTTTGTTCTGACATTGAATACCTGAGAATTAGAAATTGCCAAAATACCAAGTTAAATAATTTTAGTCTTTTTAGAGAACTAATCAACAGCGGAGATAAGAGGTTATCAGGAAAGAATATTCTTCAAATGAAAAGCGGTTTTAGATACTCTTTGCTGTCCACCGGGGATAAAGGCCAGGAGTACTTAATGCCAAAATTGAAAAACCCGCAAGATACCTTGCAAAACAATGCCTACAGACGTCAATTCATCAAGTTTCTTGCCGGAAGTCCGCTGATGACCAGTTTTTCAGCATTTACCCAGGAGATTGAGGAAACACTGGGCGAAACGCTCACCAATCCTGACCAGGTGGTGAATGTTTTTGAAATGGAAGCAGTGGCAAGAGCCAATATACCTCCCGCACACTTTGGATACCTTGTTTCCGGGGTGGACAGTGACGGAACATTAAGAGCAAACCGCGAGGGCTTTACCCGCTACCAGATACATCCTCGCCGGCTTGTTGATGTCAGTGGCCCCACTGATATGTCCGTGAATGTTCTTGGTGCCGAAGCATCTTCTCCCATTTTCCTGAGTCCCGTAGGCAGTACCGGTGCCTTTCATGATGATGCAGACATTGGTGCTGCACGTGCTGCCACAGCAAAAGGGCATCACATGATCCTTTCCACGCAGGCGTCATCACCTATCGAAGAGGTGGCTGCTGCCAGGGAAGGAGCCCCGCTCTGGTTTCAGCTTTACTCTACCAATCGCTGGGAATATACCGAGGCAGTTCTGCGCCGGGCTGAAGCAGCAGGCTGTACTGCAGTTTGCCTGACAGTGGATTTACCGGGTGGACGAAATACAGAAACCTCGGCTGTACTGGCGAGAGAGGATGACCGATTCTGTGAGGAATGCCATTACGGACAGGCCAAGCCTATTTTTGACGGTCTTGATATGCAGGGAGTGGGGCTGGTTGATCCTGCCCTTACCTGGGATGTCATCGGACGCATGAAAGAAGTCACAGACATGAAAGTGCTTATCAAGGGAATCGAAGTTGGTGCCGATGCAGCACTTGCTGTTCAGTATGGTGCTGACGGTGTGATTGTTTCAAATCATGGTGGCAGGGCTACAGACACAGGTCGTGGCACAATTGAATGCCTGCCTGAAGTGGTCAATGCAGTGAACGGGCGAATCCCGGTTATTGTCGATGGCGGAATTCGTCGTGGTACAGATGTCTTCAAGGCACTTGCCCTTGGAGCTTCAGCGGTAGGCATAGGTCGACCCTATTGCTGGGGGCTGGGTGCTTTTGGACAGGCGGGAGTGGAAAGAGTACTGGATTTGCTCAATCGTGAACTTGGCATTACCATGCGAGGCAGCGGTACACCTTCTATTGCGCATATTGGGCCTGACTATGTTCAGGACGCAGGCAGAAGAGTGAGACCTGGCATCCTGGGTCGGGAACTCCTGTAAGGTCGAGCAGGTAGGGTTCGAGCAGGTAGTCAGCCGACAAGAATCAAAGGGGGATCAATAGGGCCAGTGTGAAATATTCACCTGGCCCTTTTGATTTTCTGGAGAATGAAATGATTAAAGATGGTTTTACCGACGTTCTAAACCGAAGGAAATTTATGGCTTTATCTGCAGGAGTTTCAGCAGTGGCCGCTGCTTCAGGTTCATCCACGACCAGTGCAGCAGCTGAACCGGATTTTTTTGTGTGTATGCACGGGATTACATCCGATGGTGCTGATTATCGATCTTCTCTTGAAGGATGGGCCAGGGCCGGTATTAAAGCTGCTGAGCCTGACCTGGTAAAAGCCAGGGCCTTTGAGGAAGAAAATGGCGAAGGTTCAGCCAGGCAATTACTGGATGATCTTGGAATCAGGGCTGTGTCGTCCTCCAATTGCCTTTTTCTTGATGAGAATGGGCCCAGACGTGCCGATGCAGTTGAAAACCTGAAATGGAAAGTTGCCATGGCGGAATCCATTGGCGCTGACCGCCTGGTGATCCCGTCTGCTGCCAGCCAGGATCACACTATTGTTGACTATGATGAAGTTTTTGAAAATCTGCATGAAGCTGCGGAAATTGCCAGGCCTCATAATGTCGCTTTGATGGTTGAATTTACGCGTCTTTCCAAACTAATTAACAACTTGAGAACATCGCTGCATGTAGTGCGTACAGTAAACCATCCGAACCTCAAGTTCATGATCGATGTGTATCACTTCTGGTCTGGCATGAGTAAGTTTGAAGACCTTGATCTTGTAGAAAATGGCGAAATCCATCATGTACATTTTGCAGATACCCCGGCATTGCCCCACCTTGAAGTGGCAAAACGAAAAGATCGTGCGTTTCCCGGAGAGGGTGTGGCACCTTTGCAGCGGATTGTCGACAGGCTGGTTGAAAAAGGCTATTCAGGGCCTCTGTCACTGGAGCTTTTTGATCCTGAAATCCAGAATGCTGATCCAGAAAAGATCGCCAGGAAAGGCATCGACACAATCACCCCCTACATTTCATGAGTTTTTACTTATATAAGTCGCATGAAAAACCCCGCTATTAAGCGGGGTTTTTTGTGAATAAGAGATCAACCTCTTGGTGTCAGTTTAACCAGTCTTCCTTCGGGGCCATCTTCAATGATCCACAGGTTTCCTGCGGGGCCCTGTTCGATGCCACGAATGCGACGGCCCATGACAAAGCGTTGGGCTTCCACCGCATTGTCACCATTGACCACTATGCGAATGATGGACATGGAAGACAGACCGCTGATGAAAGCATTGCCGCGCCAGTCAGGGAAAGCATCGCCTGTATAGAACATCATGCTCGATGGAGAGATCACCGGGTTCCACCAGACCTTGGGTTTTTCGAAAAGACCTTCGGTGTCTGTGTCGTGATCAGGAATGACTTCGCCACTGTAGTGATTACCATTGGAAACGATGGGGTAACCATAGTTTTCCCCTTCAATAACCAGGTTCAGTTCATCGCCACCGCGAGGAGCCATTTCCACATTCCAGAGTCTGCCATCAGTATCGAAGGCAATACCCAGTGGATTGCGGTGTCCGTATGACCAGACTTCAGCAGCAACTCCGCCCTGGCTGGCGAATGGGTTGCCTGCGGCAGGAGTGCCGTCATCATTGAGTCTGAGGATTTTGCCCAGTGTTGAATTGAGATCCTGTGCTGGATCGTACTTGTTGCGCTCACCAGATGAGACAAACATGTTGCCGTTATCATCAAAGGCGATACGATGGCTGAAGTGAAGGCCGCCATCCACTTTTGGGAAAGCGCGCCAGATTACCTCAAGGTTTTCAATGGCTGGCGCATCAAGGTTAAGAGTGCCACGCGCCACTACTGCACCGCGTGTTTCATTGGCTCCGGCCTCTACATAACTGATGTAAACCACGTTGTTCGTTGCAAAATCCGGGTGCAATACGATATCGCCAAGACCGCCCTGGAAAAAATAGTCCACTTCCGGTGCGCCACTCACTTCAGTTTTCTGTCCATCCTGTGTGACCAGCTGAATAGAGCCGCCTTTTTCAGTGACAAGGATGCGTCCGTCGGGCAAAAATTCTATTGCCCAGGGTTCATTCAGATCGGCAACGGGTGTTGATTCAAATGGGTAGGGGACCTGTGCAAAAATGGAAGCACTTAGTAACAGGCTCAATGAAAAAATAGCCTGTGTAAAAATAGAAAAACGTTTCATGGTTTGACCTCTTGCGTTTTCTTGTGTTTTAGCGAATTCAGTTAGTCGATTATTCGGCAATCCGATCTGCGTCGGAATATTTTCTTAATTGTATTTTTATTTGTTCAGGCTCAGATTAACCGATAACCTTCTGCTCTGCGCATTATTGGCAAACATAAGTTGGCAGAGATAGCCGGACAAGCCGGGGTTTGCCAGTATATAAGAAATATGTTGATGTTTAACAGGAAGAATAGACAGGAAAAAAGGAAGAAATCTGGCAGTCCCACGTGCGCAATTAAGGGCAATTTTCTGGAAACAGTAATTTAACAGGCAAAATAATGAAGAAAGAACTCATACTCATGCGTCACGGAAAATCTGACTGGAGCCAACCAGTGCCTGATTTCAACAGGCCCATCAAGAAGCGTGGATTCAAGGAAGCTGCACGTGTTGGTCAGTGGCTCAGTGAAAAGGGATTGATCCCTGATCTCATTATCAGCTCACCAGCCCAGCGGGCGAGGGAAACTGCAGAAACTGTCTCTGAGGCCATGGATTACAGCCCTGATAATATTTTTTTCAATGAACCTGTATACATGGCTGATGTCAGTGAACTTCTGGATTCGATTGCAACGGCTTCCGAGGATTGCGAACGCCTGATGATAGTTGGCCATAACCCGGGTATGGAAGACCTCCTTTTTTACCTGACAGAAGAAGTGGATGTTCCGGAGGATGGCAAGGTGCTGCCAACCGCCACAATCGCCTTACTGGAAACCGATCAGCCCTGGGATGCGCTGGAACACAATTCCTGCTCCCTGCAAGTGATCGCCAGGGGCCGTTACCTCTAGCTCTTTTCCCTTGCTGGGCAATTCATCTGATCTGTTCAGATGACGGTTAACGGTTGAACAGATTTTCCAGCGCGCGATTTAGCAGTTCCCGGCCAGGGTCAGATTCTTCCTGGTTCTGTGTTTCCTCTGCTGGTTCATCCTGGGTCTGTTCCTGCGTTTCATTTCCAACTGCCCTTTGCAGAAGATCTGTCAGTCCACGCTGGATGGCTGAGCGTATCGCACCGGCCAGAATGGCCTGGATGTCGGGCAGACATCGCGGGGATTCCAGAACGCCAGTGCAGGCAATAGGCAGGGTATACCCGCCAATATCGTAGGCGCGCTCATCGGTCGCCGGGGATTCATCCACATTGGCAAGCAGATTGAAGGCTATGGAATGGTCTGCCAGGTTGGCCAGCATGCCGCTGCCTGCCACATCAAAACCGTTGGATTCAATGAGCAGGTCGTTGGATGTGACGATGCCGTTACTCACATCAATAGTGGCTGAGAAGGTTTCAAATGGCGTGCGTTCACCACGTACGACAGAGCCGGGGCGCTGCTCCCGGATCATGCTTTCAACCTGGGCAAGGACACTGCCGATATCAACGCCCTGGAGGATACCATCATGCAATTCCAAAGCGCCGGCACCATTAAGGTTGCGCTTGATGGTGGCAGTATCCGTGCCTCGTCCGGTAAGCGAGAGTGAAACATCGCCGATTCCACTCACGTAACTGGCGTCCATGAAATCCTGGAGCAGAGGAGCAACGTTAATGTCGTCAAGCATGATATCAAGGCTGGCCACCGGTTCATTGCCGTTAACACTCAGACGAATATCACCCGAATAGCTGCCCTGGTAGAGATCAGCACTGATGGGTGCCATCACGAGATCTCCTTCAACCGCGTTAACCGAGAGCGCCAGGTTCTGCATGTTGATATTTGAATACGTCAGTTGTCCCACATTGATGTTGCCCTTGATGTTCTGGTTACGCAGTGTCTGTATTGGCAATTCAGTATTGCCGATATCACTGGATTCCGGCGTTTCATTTTCAGGGGCCAGGTAGCGGTCAAGGTTGATGCTCGTGATATCCAGGTCAAAATCGAGAATGGGAGGCAGTACTTGATTGTCCAGACCGGCGGCTGTCAAATTGCCAGTGATCACAGAATCATCCAGAGTCACCGCCAGGTTGGTCAGCTGAAGGTTGTCCGTATTTCCGGATAAATCAGTGTCCAAACCAAAGGACTGGAGTACCGAGGAGTCCATGGTGTCTGGTGACGCCAGGTCGAGTTGCTGCATAAGTTGGCGCGGGTTAATGGCAGGCAGGGAAATATGACCGGCATAGGAAAGTGTGTCACTGGCATAATTATTAACCCTGACATTCCCGGTCAGATTGGTGCCCAGTCCGGTCAAAGTAATATTACTGGCCTGCAGACTCTCACTCTCCAGGTTCAGTATTGAATCCGCACTCAGGCTTACCAAGGCGGGAGAATCAGGAACGCGGGATCCGGTCAGGAATAAGTCCAGGGACAGGGGGCTTATATTCAGGTTTGTACGATTTCCATTAATTCCGATGGCAAGAGATAGCGAATCCAGGTTATTGGCCAACCCAGGCTGATCCAGCATACTCATCAAGTCTGAAAAATTGCTGGTGTCGACGGTAAACTGTCCCTCTAATGTCCCATCGCTGTCCTGAAAGTTTTCACCCGACAGAAATCCATCCACGCGCAATCCCATCAAGCGGGCATTGAGTCGACCCAGCGTGATATCACCTGTTCCCATGTCCACATCGAAAGGAACATCAAAGGAAAAGTTCTTGTTGCTGATATTACGAAACTGCCTGCCGTACTGATTCAAGGGAGATTCCCTGCCGCCGGTCATTTGTCCTGTCACTTGCATGAGAAGTGGGAGGTCAGGACCGTTGGCGGTGAGGTTGCCACGAAAAATGGGGCTATCCGTTTGCATGTTGCTGCCTGAAATATTGCCTCTGATGGATGTTCCCAGGAATCTGGCTTCAAATTCAGGCAGCTCGATCTTGCCATTTTCAAAATTGGCATCAAAACGGGTGTCCAGCTGGAAAGACTGATCCGGTGCCTGTTGCAGTTCCCTTCCGTAGCGACTGAGTTCCGAATTACTGCCCTGCAGTGCGCCGGCCACTTCCAGCAAGGTAGGCAGATCAGGTCCTGAAGCACTCAAGGTGCCAACGAGTACCGGCGTTTCGCTTTGGAGGTTTCCCAGTTGGATGTCACCCCTGATATCGGCATCGAGCAGGTTGGCTTCAAGACCACTGACGTTAATGCTGCCTGTGTTGGGTTGGCTATCTATTAATCCATTGACCCTGAAGGTGCGATTGTTAAGTGCATAAATCTGGTCTACCAATGCCTGGTTTTCCAAAACCTGGAAAATCAACGCAAGATCATTACCGGCTGCAGCCAGGTTGATCTGGTACCGGGGATCTTCACTGCGGACATCGTATCCATTGATGTTGGCATTGAACTGAGAGTCCAACGCACCGAGTGAGAAGTCCCGCAGGATTAAAGTATCTTCGGCCAGGTCGAGACTGGCGGAGGTGGTCAGGGATAACTCTGTGCTGCCACCTGGCACATTGGGACCGGAAAGGGTGCCCGTAATTCCCAGGGGATTGAGATCGTAGCGCTGGTTATCCAGGTCATAGACGATTGTCCCGGTCAGATTAATGGTGCTCGACAGTTGGGGGCGGGTGGCGCTGCTATTGAATCCAAGAAACAGGTTTACCGGTTCACCGTAAACCAGTTCATCAGTACTGATCGAAATGTCAGTGAATTCATAACGCACATCACCATAGTTATCATCAAGGGTCAGTGAAGCATTGTCGATTGAGACGCCGCCTATCACGAGACGATTGATTCGACTTGTGTCTGTCTCCAATGAGTCGGTGTCACCGGGAGCAGTCGCGCCCACCTGCCAGTTTGCTTCGCCTGCGGCGTTGGTTTCAAGATGGATGCGTGCACCACTGAGTTCTATGGTGTCCACCTCGTATTCGCCGCTGAACAGGGGCAACAACCTGGCCCGGAAACTGGCATGTTCTGCCTGGAGTAGCGGTGTATCACTGAACCCCGGGGGATTTGAAATAACCACGTCCTCCACGGTGATGCCAAGCCAGGGATAAAAAGTGACGCCGATATTGCCGTTGAAAGCGACCTGCAGCCCTGCGCTGTCCTCTACTTGTCCGGCCATCCATTCCTTGTGGTCATTGGCATCCATGTTCAGCATGTACAGGAAGGCGACCAGGACAACAGTAAAGACCAGGGAGACCAGTGACAGGGCAATTTTGAAAAACAGTTTCATCTTGAGAGTGGCAAAACCGTGACAATGGAGTTCATTGCAATATTAGACCAGAACTTACCCTGGGATGTTGCGATGAAAATCAGAAAATTTTGTGATTTTCCAAAAAAGAGGGGGTCGGTTTACACCGGGTTCAGTGAGATCGTAATGCCATCCGGATCGGTGAAGGTAAGATTTGTCACCATACCGTTTTCACTGGAGATATTGGCAAGGTCGACTTCAAAGAAATTGAGAAAATCGACAATATCATTGGCTGCGAAAGGCAGGGTTTTGATGCCGAAATGGTCAATTCCCGGCTGCTTGTTATAGCCATAACTGGATTCCTGCAATTCCAAACGCGTATTCGAAAGGGGGAATTCAAACCAGGCCGTGTTGCCATCATACCCATTCTCCGGGCCATACAGAATGCGATACCAGCGCAATGCTGCGTCAAGGTCAGACACGTTGAGCATGACATGATCAACAGACAGAGGAGTGATCAGTCCCTGGTGATGCGCAACAAGATCAGAAGGCGTCGCCGCAGTAACAAGAGTGTCGGGCGAAGGCAGGAACTGAATCTCGATACCGTCGGGATCCTCAAACAGGCCACCAAATCCTGTGGAGCCGGGAAAATCGCCCAAACCCGTACTGGAAAATTCCTCGGCCATGGCCTCCCAGATGGCATTGCTGTTTTCGCGCCAGTCGACGACAGAGGTGCAGAAATGACCTATCCCTGTTTCACGTCCGTTGGCTGCACCGATAGCCATGTAACCCACTTCACGACGTACATTCATGTCACCAAACAAAATGAAATAACGTTGTGCCCCACGAAAGGGTTGGGCATGCAAAGCTGTATTGAAAAGCTGCATATAAAAGCGGGCAGAGGTTTCCGGGTCGGGCACGATGATATCCAGGTGATCGATACCGGGGGTGTTTAGTGGCAGTACACGCTGTTGTGCCAACAGTGTGCCTGAGCGTGCCAATGTTGCAGATAAAAGTGAATTCAGCAGAAATTGTCGACGTGTCTTCATGGCTTAATCTGCAATGCTGAATTTCTGTACCCGTCGGCCATTGTTGACCTCCGAGGTGTACAGATTGCCCTGCGAATCCACTGCCAGGTTGTGCACCCAGTCAAACTGACCAGCCTGGTGTCCACCGCGTCCAATACTGTCGACAATGGTCATGTTTTGTCTGTCGACAATGCGCAAAGTCATGTTGCGCCCGTCCGCCACAAACAGCCAGCGACCACTATCAAAAGGCGAGACTTCAATATCCCAAACCGAACCATTACCCAGTGTGGCAGGGGACAGAAAGGCCTCCCGGATAAAAGTGCCGTCCTTTTCAAAAACCTGAAGGCGATTACCGGTTCTGTCACTGACATACACCCTGTCTTCCGGTCCCAGCAGGACACTGTGCACAGGACCCATGAATTGTCCGCTGGGTTCCATGTCCACTGAATAGCCAGGCAAAGGATCATCATGGGGGCGTTCACCATAGGCGCCCCAGTGTCTTTTGTATTCCCCGGTTTCGCTGTCAAAAACCACAACCCGGCGATTCAGGTAACCGTCCGCTACGTAGACTTCATTGGCCTGTGTGTCCACGGCTACGTCTGCCGGCCTTCCCAGGCGTTGCGTATCATTGCTGCCACCGGTTTCACCGGGAATGCCAATGGTCATCAGGTGCTGACCGTCACGGGTAAAGCGGGTAACGATATGGTTTTCATTGTTGCCTGCCAGCCAGACGTTATCTTCGTCATCAACGAATATGCCATGTTCACTCATGGGCCAATCGTAATCAGGATCCAGCCATTGCTGGTTGTCCCTGTCCCAGGTCGCGCCACCCCAGGCCTGGATGAAATTCCCATCCTGGTCAAATTCGATAACTGAAGGGGCAGGCGTACAGCATTCGGACAGGGGGGGATCGAGCACCTGGCCCATCTGGCTTTCCGTGATGGACTTGGGTCGATGTACTATCCAGATATGATCATCGCTGCTTACAGCAATGCCTGACACCTGGCCAATAATCATATTGTTCGGCAAATCCATGGGCCAACTGGCATCCACCACGTATCGGGGTGCTGACTGTGCAGACAGAGCCAGCGGGAAGACTAGCGGAAAGAAAAGAGCAAGAAAGAAACAGGTCCTGTTCATCGCAACTACCTCATTCAAGGGTTTCGGCCAGGTATGCCCTGGAATCTTCGGAATTCATTAAAGGGACAACCTTGTCGGGATCGAGCCTGACCATAATGTAGGTAATATGGTCCTCGATATAGGTGAACTGGTGGCCAGTCCCGGCAGGAATGATAAAAACATCGCCAACTTTAAGATCTACGGTTGTGCTGTTATCTATATCAATGCTGTTTGTACCGGGGCCGTTGAGTGTCATCACAGCCCGGTTATCCGGCGGACGTCGCTGCGGATCCACCAGCATGGGGCCGCTGCGATTAGTCCCTGAGCCGCTCAATACGACGTAAACTTCCGTGACCAGGTCATGGGCTGCGACTGACCTTGGGCCAGGCTCTGAAAGGGCGCCGCGATGGGCCAATGCCACCTGGACATTGGACTTGCCAATATCCACTGAACGCACCTGCTGGTCCGTTAATCCCGTCAGCATTGCTGCCTCTATATATTGCTGGATTTCTCCGGCTGTAATCAGGTCAGTTTCACACTGGTTACATGAAGGCTGAATTTGCCCCAGAGCGAGGCCTGGTAAGAGAAAAATGAGACTGCAAAACTGGATATACCCTTTAGACATGCTTTATACCTCTCTTTGTTATGCTCATTGTTATGCTTTCCATTTATAGCATAAAGCCCCGCAGGGTGAGCCAGCAAAATCGCCCGGGCTGGTCATAGGTAAAACCAATAGTATTTTTTATTATTAACAATTAGACAGATGTTTAATGTGTCTTTATATTTGTCACCAAGTCATAAACTAATATTGGCTTGAACAAAAACGTTTATTAAAGCTATACATACCGTAGTACACAATTAGGAGTGAAAGATGTCTTTATCAGGATCCAAAACAGAACAGAATCTGAAAGATGCCTTTGCCGGAGAATCCCAGGCTAACCGTCGTTACCTGTACTTTGCCGCAAAAGCAGATGTTGAAGGTTACAACGACGTAGCAGCCGTTTTCCGTTCAACTGCCGAAGGTGAAACGGGTCATGCCCATGGTCACCTGGAATATCTCGAAGAAACAGGTGATCCAGCCACTGGCCTGCCAATTGGCGGTACTTCAGACAACCTGAAAGCAGCTATTGCCGGTGAAACTCATGAGTACACTGACATGTATCCTGGCATGGCCAAGTCTGCCCGCGATGAAGGTTTTGATGAAATCGCAGACTGGTTTGAAACCCTGGCGAAAGCTGAGCGCAGCCACGCCAACCGTTTCCAGAAAGCGCTGGACGGTCTGGACGCATAAGCAGTACCCCTCCCGCCCGAACGAAATAAGAGTAGTTCGAGCACGTGGTTGTCTGACCTTTTTCAAGCACTTGACTGAAAAGGGCAGGCAACCAAAATATTCAATCCCCGATTAGCCTGAGTCTGCAGATAATCATGAGTGATAAATCCCCCATCAATGAAAGACCCCGCGAAGGTAGCCTTGAAGCACCAACACGGCACCCGGTTGAATGGCAAACACCCGAATTCTGGGATAAAGATGCACTGAATGAAGAGTTGGAACGTGTCTATGACATTTGTCATGGCTGCCGCCGTTGTGTGAGTTTATGCCAGGCATTTCCAACGCTGTTTGACCTGGTGGATGAGTCAGACACCATGGAAGTCGACGGTGTCGACAAGGCGGATTACCAGAAAGTTGTTGATCAGTGTTATCTCTGCGACATGTGTTACATGAGCAAGTGCCCCTATGTGCCTCCTCATGAATGGAACGTGGACTTTCCACATCTCATGCTCAGGGCAAAGGCGATTAATTTCAAAGACAACGGCGCATCCTTCAGGGACAAAACACTGACCAATACCGATGGTGTGTCGAAGCTGGCCAGTATTCCCCTCGTGGATGTCACTGTTAATGCACTCAACAATAATAGTGCATTTCGAAAGGTTCTTGAGAGTACGCTGGGTGTGCACCATGCCGCTCCTGTACCAAAGTATCACAACAAGACTTTGCGCAAGCAGGTAAAGAGTTTTGAGAAAAGTCTTGAGCCCAAGTCAGTAGGACGTACGACTGGCAAGGTGGCTTTTTATGCGACCTGTTATGGCAATTACAATTCACCAAATCTGGGTGAAGATTTCTACAAGGTGTTTCAGTACAACAATATTCATATCGAGCTTGTTCCCAAGGAAGCCTGTTGCGGCATGCCCAAACTGGAGCTGGGCGATCTTGAATCGGTGAAGAAGCTCAAAGAAGCCAATATTCCGGTACTGGCCAAACTTGTGGATGAGGGTTTTGACCTGATTGCCCCGATCCCGTCTTGCGTGTTGATGTACAAGCAGGAATTACCGCTGCTCTTTCCCGATGATCCCGATGTGCTGAAAGTGAAAAATGCTTTCTTTGATCCTTTTGAATACCTGTTTCTGCGACACAAGGACGGCGAATTCAATACAGAGTTCAAGGAAGGACTGGGTGACATTAGCTACCAGGTTGCCTGTCACTTGCGTGTGCAGAATATCGGACTGAAAACCCGCGACATCCTGAACCTGGTTCAGGACACTGAAGTTCATGCCCAGGAGCGTTGCTCGGGACATGACGGCACTTATGCGGTGAAAAAAGAAACCCATGATCTGTCCGTCAAAATTGCACGGCCTGTTGTTCGCAAAGTGGATCAGCAGGAACCGGATCATTTCATTTCCGACTGCCCGATGGCAGCTGCCCATATTGCCAACCTGTCGGATAAAGTAGACAAGCCTGAACACCCTATGACGCTATTGCGTCATGCTTACGGGCTGTAATTTTCGAAAAAAGAATTGGAGAAACGATGAGTAACCTGACCAGAGCAGATCTTTGGTCCCTGGAAGAATATGCTGAAAAGCGGAATGAATTCAGGGCGCAAGTACTGGAACACAAAAAGAATCGCCACCTGCAGTTGAATGAACATGGCCGGCTGTTATTCGAAGATGCGTTGACACTGAGGTATCAGATCCAGGAAATGCTGCGTATAGAAAAGGTGTTTGAGGCAGAGGGTATCCAGGAAGAGCTGGACGCCTACAATCCACTTATCCCCGATGGAGATAACTGGAAAGCCACATTCATGATCGAGTACGAGGACGTGGATGAGCGCAAACAACGTCTTGAAGAGCTGAAAAATGTCGAAGACTTGATCTACATGCAGGTGGAAGGGTGTGACAAGTTATATCCCATTGCCGATGAAGACATGGACAGGGAAAACGAGATCAAGACATCCAGTGTGCATTTTGTTCGCTTCCAGTTGTCTCCGGAAATGATAACAGCAGCAAGGAGCGGCTCGCCCATTATGGCCGGTTGCGACCATGAAGCCTTCAAAATAGATGCCTTTGCCATCCCTGATAATATCGCGCAGTCATTGCGGGAAGACCTTGGCTGACCAGCCTTGAACCGTATGCATAAGTGAACAGGACCTTCGGGTCCTGTTTTTGTATGTTCGGGGAGTTATTTTCAGGGGATTATGTTATTTTTTGCTCCTTGTTTTAAAAATTGACGAATACTAGAAGTTTCTAGTACTAGTAGAAGCCATTAGGAGCCATCGTTTATGAATATCAAAGTCAGCCTGCTCAATTTTCTTGCCCTGTTTTTTCTTGTTGCCTGTTCCCAGGATGCTGCTGTTGAGGCAGAGGCAGCCAATGAAGCAGCACAGTTACCAGTTGATGAATCCACTATCTTTATTACCAATGGCAACGTGATTGATGGTACCGGTAATGTTATCCAGGGCGGCAGTGTTCTGATCGAGGATGGTCTAATCACTGCTGTCGGCGCTGACCTGGCAGCACCGGAAAATGCCCGCACGATTGATGCAGGTGGCAAGACAGTGATGCCTGGGCTTATCGAAGGGCATCGTCATATTATCCGGGGAAATCCTGATGAATGGATGGCGAATACGGCAGCGGCCAGCATGCAGGAGTTTCTCGAGGCAGGATTTACCACGGTATTGTCTGCCATTGATGCACCGCAAATTCTTGAGCTGCGCCGTATGATTAACGAAGGAGAAATGACAGGGCCACGAATTCTGTCCGGCTCATTTGTTCCAATTAATATCCTCCCGCCGGGTGAGCCCACATCTGATCCTGCGCGTACCGATGTTTCCAGACCACCTTATCGACCTACGGAAGCTGCCGGCAAAATTCCAGACCAGGTCATAATTGATGCAGTCCAGGCTGCTGCTGATGCCGGTTTTGATTACACCAAGACAGTTGTCACGGTGACACCCAATGGTCCTGAAGTGGAATCACTGACCCTGATGGTGGAGGAAACACACAAGCATGGCATGAAAGCTATTGTGCATGCCGTGGGTAAGTGGGATGTACTGGAGGTCATCAAGGCTAATCCTGATCATCTGGTGCATACACCCCATATCGGTCAGCTGACATTTGAAGAGGCGCAGACGATTGCCGATGCCGGAATTCCCATGGTGTCCTCGCTGGGTACGTTGGGTGTTTTCTTTGATGAGAACAACGAACCAATTTTCAGAGACGGCGAACCTTATGGTTGGAACACCCTCAGCAGTGCCGGGCAGGGTCCGGTGAATGCCCGTCTGCTATGGAATGCAGGGATTACATACGGTTTCGGCACTGATACCTCATTTGCCCCTGTGGATACCCTGAAGCATGAGTTGAAAGCACTGCACCTTGTTTTCTCTGAACAGGATATTATCGAGATCATGACTGAACATACCGCCAGGGCGGTTTTTCTTGAAGATGAAATCGGTTCCCTTGAAGCAGGCAAGACGGCGGATGTCGTCATCATTGACGGCAACCCGCTGGAAGATATCTACGATTTGATGAAAGTGCAGCTGGTCGTCAAGGGCGGAGAAATCGTCGTTAACAAGATGTAAAGAAGACTCTGATGAAAAAGCATTTAACAATATCATTTTTAATTCTTTCACTATTCTCTTTTAGCGGTGTGGCCCAGGATTTTCGGGCAGCACCACCACTGCCGGATTTTCCGCAGCACTACCAGACTACTGAGTACGAAATCCAGGTAGACCTGGTTGCCGACGGATTATCCAATCCCTGGTCGATTGCTTTCCTGCCGGATGGCGACATGCTGGTGACCGAGCGTGCCGGCCGCTTGCGCCTGATCAGGGATGGACAGCTTGAGCAGATTCCAGTGGGCGGTACCCCCGAAGTGAAGATCACTGTGCTGGGGGGATTACTGGATGTGTTGCTCCATCCTGACTTTGCCAGTAACCGCATTCTTTACCTGAGCTATGCCAAGGGCAGAGAGAACGACAACCTATCCACAACAGCTCTGGCAAGGGCAAGACTGAATGCCGATACCCTTGTCGGTCTGGAAGATATATTTGTTGCCAATTCATGGAGCCAGTCGCCGACAAACTTTGGCGGCCGCATGACTTTCGGTGATGATGGCAAGCTCTATATGACCATTGGTGAACGCCAGGAAGAAGCTCGCGCACAGGATATGATGGACCACGGGGGGAAAGTTATTCGTCTCAATGATGATGGCTCCATACCTACGGATAATCCATTCATCGGCAATGATGAAGTACTGCCTGAAATTTTTGCGTACGGTATTCGCAGTCCCCAGGGGCTTGCATTCAATCCACGGACAGGGGAGCTCTGGGAAAATGAACATGGGCCGCTAGGTGGTGACGAAATAAACATTATCAAAGCGGGTAAGAATTACGGTTGGCCACTGGCAACATTCGGACTTGATTACGATGGCTATCCCTTCAGCGAGGAAACCGAAGGGGAAGGGCTGGAACAACCTTTCATGTACTGGATTCCTTCCATAGCGATTTCAGGCATGAGTTTTTATACCGGTGATGCTTTCCCCAACTGGCAGGGCAATGCCTTTGTCGGCGCCATGGTGATGGGACGCACACCGATGACGGGCCATTTCCAGCGCATCACTTTCAGTGATGAAGGCGTTCCATTGGCACGCGAGCCTATTCTTGTTGATCTGCACCAACGCATACGCGATGTCAGGCCGGGACCAGATGGAAACCTTTATGTATTGACGGATCAGAATCCAGGTGCGGTATTGAAGGTTTCGCCTGTAGAATGAATATCAGTTAACCAGACTTTCATCAGCCAAAGGGGGGCTTATGGCTGAAGTAATAGGGGAACGCAAAGCGTCAAGATCTTCCCGGCCATCCTTTTTCACATGGATGGCATTCGCCATGGCCTTCTTTATCTTTGGCGGCTTCAGTATGACCTATTTTCAGCCGGTCCTTACCCGAACAGGTTTGTCCTATCCTCCCATAGTGCATTTGCATGGATTCATATTCTTCAGCTGGATGATATTGCTGATCGTACAGCCGGCTCTTGTTAACCTGGGGAATGTAAAGCTGCATCGCAGTGTAGGGACATTTGGCATTGTCGTAGCTTCGATGCTCATTCTCATGGGCACTTTGATCACTATCATGTTTGCAGGTTTTTCTGCCGGTAATCCTACTCCTGACTTTAATAACCTGATGTACCTGTCCGTGAATGCAGTGATCGGTTTTGCCGTGCTGTTCTGCCTGGCAATCCGAAACGTCAGGAAAATAGAAAATCATAAACGCCTGATGTTGTTTGCGACTATTTTTTTGCTGCCACCGGGCATCAACCGAATGTACATGGTTGTCTGGGAGCTGGCCGAAGCGCCGGTGTTATGGACTTACCTGACCATGGATATCCTTGTTGCCGCGATTCTTATCTATGACTGGCGTACGCTTGGTCGGGTCAGTCGGATATCAGTCCTGGGTGCTACTGTGGTGTTTATTCCTCATCTGCTTCATCCGGTGATGGCTTCATCGGGGTTTTACATTGGAGTCTATGACTTTCTTTCCGGACTGTATTACTACCGCTAAATAATTTTGTAAAAATTATCCAAAAAAAAGCCCCGCAACTGCGGGGCTTTTTGTCTCTTTTAGTGAGATTTACCGGCGACGCTGTTCTTCAACATCAACGCTAAGCACTGCTTCTATACGTCTGTTACGAGCATGACCAGCTTCAGTGTTACTGTTGTCCACAGGACGGCTTTCGCCATAACCTACAGCAGATACGCGATCTTCTTCTATACCGTATTCATTGACCAGTTCTTCACGGACGGCATTGGCACGTCTTTCTGATAAAGGCTGGTTATAGGCATCAGAACCACGAGTGTCAGTGTGACCTTCGATGACAGCACTGGTGTTGGCATATTCCTTCATGAAATCAGCAAAGTCTTCGATTTCCTCATCGTACTCGGCTTTAACCTCTGACCTGTCATAGTCAAAGTTTACCAGCAGTTCAATACGGCGCTGCATGATGTCCAGGATAGGGCAGCCATTGCCATCAACGCTAAGATTCACTGAAGTGTCTGGACAGTCGTCGCGGGAGTCGACAACACCATCACGGTCACTATCGAGCTCGCAGCCGCGTCGGTCAACCTGGGCGCCAGTCGGTGTGTTAGCGCAGGCATCACGCTCGTCAGGCACACCGTCCTGATCAGAATCCCTAATGCCAGTTGGTGCCGGAGTTCTTGCAGCAACTGCAGGTCTGGAAGATCTCTGACCAAAGGCATAGGCAACACCAACTGTTACGGCGTCATCCCAGCCATGACTTTCATCACCGCGAATCATCTTGTAATCACCACGCACCATCCAGTTGTCATTGATAAAGCGTTTGACACCAAGCCCAATATCAAAAGTATCGTCATCCTGGTCGTTCAGAAAGCCGGTTGAATCCAGTTCAAGACTGCCAAAGCCAAAACCGAAGTAGGGCTGCCAGCCACGAAGCTGATCAAAATGGTAATTCAGGCCAAGGCGAGTGTAATTCAGATCAGCATCCGGGCCATTCTGGATATCTGTTTCCACGGCATAATAGTCACCAACAAGCGACCAGCGATCGGCCAGGGGCAACTCGCCACCAATGACAACGCCAAGGGCATCATCAGCATTCCTGACGGTATCCGGGAAAAACCCAACGCCACCAATGTTGATATTGCCAACGTTTTCGTAGTCCTGGGCGTGAACCGTTGAAACAAGTAATGCTGCTATTATTAATGAGAATCTGGAGACAACAGAAAAAATCTTCATTTATATATCCTGTATGAATTAGTACCCGAATCTGGGTGCGCGAATGTTAGTACTATTGCAGGAAAAAGCAATGAATTCAGGGGCCATTTTATCGTCTTCGCCAGTAATGGAAAGGCTTGGATCGAGATAGGGAAATATTCCCGGACTTAATCCGGTGTCTGCCTATAATCGGGTATAGATTTCCCCATCACGGTTGACCACCCAGGGTCTGCTGTCAGGGCCTACGGATATCTGGCGTGCGCTACCGCGGACCTTGATCCACTGGAACTCGTCCCAGTAGTAGATGCCGTAACCGCCGGCACGCTCGTCAGACCCGATAACCCAGACGGAGCCATCAGCACCGATACCTATATCCTTGGCATTGCCCGGTAATTCCTGCCAGAAACCATTGACCAGGCGGAAAATATCATCATCGTGGTTGATTACCCATGGATTACCGAAGGGATCCACATCGATCCTGACTCCCGTGCCATGCACCTTCTGCCAGCCAAAACCCGTGTAGCGGAAAATTTCATAGCCGCCTTCCCGCTCTGTAGTGCCCAGCACCCAGACGGAGCCGTCACCGCCAATACCAATATCGTGGGCCCGTCCGGGGATTCGCTCCCAGCCCCAGGGCGCCAGGCGCCAGATTTCATGCTCACTGTTGACTACCCATGGGTAGCCATCGGGGTCCACATCAAGACGCAGTCCCGCGCCAGGGACTTCAAGCCATCCAAACTCATCAAGCACCCAGAGGCCGAAATCGTAATCAATGCCATCGTCGAAAAAATCGAAGTTGAAATTGTCATAGAGATTGGTGCCCAGAATCCACACGGTACCATCGGCTCCGATACCTATATCGCTGGCTTCACCGGGAACACGCACCCAGTCATTAAAGGCAGACCCCTCGTCGAAGCCACCACCAAATCCGGGCTCGAAATCCCGATTGAGACCGTAACTGGTCACAACAAAGAGATCGGTTCCTGTCAGACGCAGCTCGACCCAAAAGGAATCACGACCCAGTCGAAGCTCGGGAATCACCAGGAAATCACCGGAAAACCACGGCGTGTCCATATCCACCGGTGCAAAGACTTCACGTGAATAGGTGACAGCAAATTCTGGCGGGAAGGTGTCATCCCGCATTTCCAGTTCCATGGTCCAGGTGTCGCCGTCGTCCTCGACCACTGGCAGGGTGAGAAGTCCGCTACGGAATACAACTTCTTCTGCTGCAAGGTGCAGAGAGAGTAAGGCTGGTACTAACAGTATTGATAGCTTCAGTAAGGCATTTCGCAGGGGATGTTTCATGATGCCTGTCCTTTTTTACTTGTTCTGGTGACAAGGTATAAAGGCAAGACTGAACGCGGTATGAATTGGCTGAATCCCGTATGAACGGGCATTCAGATACGAGATCAGGGGTAGATTACCTACCCCTGATTCAGTGGTGAGGAATTAGTGCCTGATTTGCGAGGTGATATCGTCTAGTTCGTATACTTCGCAATGACCACGCTCGGGCAGAAGGCCGGCGCTGGTGTTGGAATTCATAACCAGTGTTCGCGGAGCCATGACCCAGGGTTCTGCCAGTACTTCCGGATCATCTACGATGACCTCGTACAGAATTTCATTACCGATGCGTGTGAATTTTTCAGTCACTGTCATCTTGTCCGAATGAAAGAATCCCCCGCGGGCGAGCCACGTGTAATCGTTGAACGATATGGATTCAAGCACCAGAGTCCATTCATCCGCTGAAGTTGCTTTTTCCCAGTGGCCCACGGTATAGCCCATGTATTTGGTCTGAAGAGCCTGGTTGGGATCATGTTCACGGCCATCAGTTGGAATGATGCGGTATTCACCATAGCCGCCACCACCGTCAGCATACTGACCATAAAAGAAGACGATGTCGTTTTCAGAATGAATGATGCGTCTGGGTGGTCCCTGCCTTGGAATGCCAAGGGGCTGGCATGTCATCACCGGGTCTTCCCGATTGGTCCACATATCGAGTTCCTGAACCTTGTCCCAGTACTCTGGTTTATAGAGCGGGCGATTTGGTCCATACCGGGAAGGGGCTTCAAATTCAAAGTCGATTGTCTGGTTCCAGACAGTACTGCAATCTACCTGTGAGGGACCGCAGCGCCTGAAGCCATAGCGCCAGTTCATACCGCTGGCCATCCAGTTTCCGGACAGATCAGGTTTTTCATCACTTAAACGGGGCGTAGGTGCATCCTGGTTCTGGCCAGGAATATTTAGCCTGTCTGGTGGTACAACAGTTGGCGGCGGGGATTGAATTGCAGGGGTATAGGCTGACTGAACACTGGCTGGTGTTGGCATTACCACATAAACACTACCGGTTTCAGTAACGTCAGTCGTAAGGTCCCTGGTGATGTTGCCGTTGATGTTTTCTGTCATTCGACCTGCAAAGAGTACTTCGACCCTGTTCAGAGGGTTATTCCAGTCGCCATAGTCGCTATAAGTGAATTCATAGGTATCAGGGGCATGATCCACGCGAACCCGTGTTGCCATGTAACGGTCATTGAGTGCGGCACTCGCAACAGCACCGGGGACACCGGGAACTGGAAAAGTGATGACAGGCAAGCCGTCATTCCAGGTAACAAAGGTATCACCAATCTGGTTTTGCCCATTATCCGGAAGCTGCCCTGGATCAGGTTGCCCTGCACCAGCCAGTGCTGCTTTGACGGCACCCTGCGGGCTTGCCCATAGTCGAATAAGTCTTTCGGAAACCGCTTCCTGCATCGGAATTGCAATACCGATGCCTTCCACTATTTCTGCGCCTGGAACATCTTCATTCCAGGCATATTGCCAGTTGACGACTTCAATATCGGAAACCGATTCGCCGTTGGGCAGGGTGCAGGTGTACTGTACACGCTGACCGGCATACTGGTAGTTGGTGCTGACGCGATAGGAGTTCAGAGTGCAGTCCTGCCCATCGTAAACAATGGTTCCAGTGCCCTGGTATTCCAGAGTGGCAATCAATTCGTGTTCATCAATACCGCGCAACATGCCCATATTCCAGGCCCAGTTGAACAAAACCGCTTTAAGATCCTGTGCATCGGGTTCAGGAGTATAGGGTGGGTTGCCACTGCCAAACTGAGCAGACAAAGGCAGAGAAGTGGTAAGTAAAAATACGCATAACAAAAGTCGTGATTTTTTTTGAATTGCTTGGGTGTTCATTGTAATCCCCTGGAATTGGATTTACGTTGGTCTATTCAGGCGTGAACTCAACCTGGCGATCACCGGGTAATTGAATGTTTCTGACAAAACCGAGTGGTCTACCGTTGCGTGCTGGAAAAAAAACTGCGCTGACCGTGTCACCGGGACTGACATTATTACTGCCGCCATCACCAAAACCCAGGTTGGATAATGTGTTGGCTGAACCGGTGGTCAAAATCCATTCTGTTTCACTGCCATCCTCGTTCGTGACCGTAATATGAAAAGCCCCATGCGGGTTGGTGAAGGCCACTCTGGTTAGCACGCCAGAGATCTGGCCTTCATCACGAATATTGTATACACCTGCCAGGGAATGATGCGCCTGTGTTGTGCTTACGGTGAGTATAGAACTGCAAAGCAGAAAGGTTTTAATAAGTGTTTTTTTCATTGCTGAGCCCCTCCAATAAAAAATCCGATTCTGGTTATTCTGTAACTTGCTGGTCAAAATCAACAAAGGTCAATTCCTTGCACTCATCAACTGAGTAAGGAAGGTCCGCTATCCCCATGGTATCAGAGCCGGTATAGGTATCAGTGTAATACACCGGGTCGGTCGCTTCGTAATCGCGAGTCAGGATGAAACTGACGGGATCCAGGGACAAACGTTCGATGACATGCAACTCATTGCTGTTGGCAACCGGTGGCGACAGCATGCCAGGCAGAAATCCCGTAGTATCGACAATCAGGACATCATCTTCCCAGTGGCCAATGGAATGGCCAGTCCGACTCGCAGTGATGTTTTCGGGATGGCTGTCCATGTCTAAATGAATGCGTCGTGTTAATCCATGTCTGCCGTACTGAATTACTATGATGGATTCATCCTGGATAATCCGGTTAATCGGTCCGTCAAAGTCCCAGTCAAAGATAATGCTCGTTATTTCGCAGCGCATGCGTGGATTGTTTTCAGTGGAGCGTAGACTGAAACTGTCGGCAACCTGTTTGCCAGCTTCTGTATAAGTCACCCGGCTGGTTCCCCAGGGGCTGCCGGATGGTCCCGAGGTTGCTTCACCCTGGGCTGTGCTTAGAGGGACAAGTGCGCCTTCACGACCCTGGGGATCTGTCATGACAAATTGCTCGGGCGCCCAGTCCCCGGAGATATTTAGGTCACCGTTAGGCTGTCTGATTTCCCGGTCTTCCAGGTTTTGTATGGGAAGAGATTCTCTGAGCTGTCCATAGCGTTCAGCAGAACTGCCATCAGCAAAAACCACCATAGATAAATAACAGGAGCGCGAGTCACTTCTGTCCGGTGCGCCGGTGATATATATCCGTTCACCTTCTACGAACATATCCCTGGTCCAGCCGGAGCGGCGTAGCACGGTTGCAGCACGCATCTCGCAACGCCAGGCTTCATTTTCTCCCTGGGCATTCTCAACATCCAGGTAGACCCAGGCATGGGGATTGACGAAATCCACCCCGGTGATGACACCCTGCAGTTCCACTTCACCATCAAGATCAAAGGTGCCAAACCCATGGTGGGCAATGGATGGAATTGAATAAAGTAACGAGGCAGCAAAGAATACTGACTTCAATCTGTTCATTGGAATAATCCCCCTCATTTCAGAACTTTTTCTATAAGAAATTATTGGGCCAAATCATCGTCCGCCACATGTGAGAGGAGGGCGAGTCATCAAATCCCAGGCCCTCCTCGGGCTGACGAAAGTTGCGGGCAATAATGTCGTCAAACTCTTCTACAGTGACCGGTTCATCAAGTTCATCAAAGAAATAAATATCGTAAAGTGTGATGTAACGGGATGTCATGTACCACTCATGTTGCATGGCGTATTGTGCGTCGCGCTTTATGTAGGCGGGTGGTTCATAGTCCTCACCAAACAGCTTGAGATACAGTTCGGGATACTCATAGCTGACAGCAGGGTCTGGTGTATAACGCAGGGCCTGGTGATACTTCACGGCCCAGGCGATTTCCTCATCCACGTAAGGGGCAATTAATTGTGCGCCCCAGTACCCATGGTCAGTGCGAATCAGGCAGGCATTGGTAATGTCGTGCAGCAGACAGGCCATGACGACTTTCTCTTCTCGCCCATCATCAAGTGCACGCTTCGCCGCTTCCACAAGATGACGGTAAGTGCTTGGATTCATGCGCAGGTTGAAAAAATCCTGCAGGGTGGGTTTTTCAGGCATGCGTGGCAGGGCGGGGTTGTCGCCCATCATCAGGACATGACCATCGTCTACTTTGCCAAGCATTTCGGCACGTAAGTCGGGCAGGTCAGTCCCATAGGTGCCAACTGGTTGAGGCACAATCAGGCGCTCACGGCCTTGCTGGGGCCATGGTTTGTCTTTTTTCATAGATATGCCTCAGTTCACTTTTTATCAGGGTTGCCAATGGGAAGCAGCATTCATGAAAGTAAGCGTTTCCCCATCCTGGGCTGAATTATCACCCGGCGGAAAATAACTTAATTTCACGATGACTGTCCGGGTATCCGGATCAATATAGATATACTGACCCTGCAGGCCGATGGCGGCGAAAGCCTCGCTGCCACCCATAGTCCACCACTGCAAACCGTAGCCACCGCGCCTGTTATCTTCGGGGTGACTGGGACGGGTCGATTGAGCAATCCATTCGCTGGATACAATGCGCCTGCCGTTCGCCACTCCGCCATTGAGCACCATTTGGCCAATACGGGCATAGTCCCGTAGTGTAGCGTTGAAACCAGCGCCGCTGAATTCGCGACCGACACCCGGTTCACCATCCATGATGTAGAAACCGTCGGCCTCGGCACCAAGAGGCTCCCACAGGCACTGTTCGGTGTAGGCAGCCACACTGGTACCGGTTGCCCTCTCCACTAGCCAGCCCAACACAGCAGTATCGATAGTCTTGTACTGGAAAGTCTTCCCGGGTTCATGGATGCGAGTCAATGTTGTTGCAACATCCGTAAATCGGCTGGTGTTTTTTACCAGTGAGGAGATATGGTTGCTGGCGGCAATCCCCGGATTGGCAAAATCATAACGCTCTTCATAATCCACGCCTGAGCGCATCTGCATGACGTGTCGTATCGAAACACCTGCATAGCCACCACTATCAAGTTCTGGCAGGTGTTCAGAGATCGAAGTATCCAGTGAGTTGATGTGGCCTTCCTCCATGGCGCAGCCAATGAGAACAGAAGTGATCGACTTGGTCATTGACCAGCCGATAAACCGTGAGTGCGAATTGCTGTTATTTCGATATGCTTCGTGAACAATGACGCCGTCTTTCATGACCAGCAGTGCATTAGTATAGGTGCGCTCCAGGAAGGCTTCGGCCGGGTAAGTGTTGCCCTGCCATTCATAGGTGAAACTCAGTGCTTGATCGTTGCGCGGCAACTTCCATACGGGTCCGCTGCGGGCAACAGTTCGGGTTGTGAACAGCTGGTCCATTTCACGAAAGGCCAGAGCGCTGAGATTATTATCCAGCATGTGCCAGCGCAATAACTGCAGTGCAACAGGGACATCTGAATCCTGTCCTTGTAGTGGTTCCGGCAATTCCTGTTGTGCAAAGACCTCCAGGGTCAGCAGAATGCCTGCTGAGAAAACAAGCAGCCTCTTCATCTTTATTCCTCCCAGGGAGGGATTTCGCCAACACCCACCTGGGCTGAATTGACCAGGATAAAATTGTCGAGGACATCTATAACATCCGGGTAGAGCTCCCGCATCTTTGTGATCAGGGCTTCGGAGTCTTCCGCCACTTTTGCTTCCCGGTTGAAGTCGAGAATGTAATCCCGGGTAAAGGTAATGCTGGAAGGGTCGTCGTCCAGTCCGGGCAGCTTGTGACCGGCGACTACGATTTCTGCATCAAGGGCGAGCAGTTCATTGAGATTATCCACCCACTCCAGACGCTGCTCTTCCAGAGTTTCTCCGAGCCAGACATGAATGCCATGAAAGGTGATATCGCCAGCCACCAGAGCCTTCAGGTCAGGGATCCACAGGGCAGTGGCGTTATGATGGTCGCCCTGCATGGGGCCAAGCACCTCCAGACGATGGCCTTCCACTTCAAAGAAGTCCTGGGTCATGGGTGTTGGCGCAGTGGGGAATTCAGGGCCATTGTTTCCCAGCATCGGACTCCAGCGGGCAATCTTGAAAGGGATGGAACGCCAGATGTCGGCAACCACATCAGGATGAGAAATCACTTTTGCTTCCGGATAGGCATCCATCACCACTTGCATGGCCCAGAAATGATCCGGGTGATCGTGGGTCACATAGATAGTTGTCAGGTTTTTGCCGGTCTCCAGCATGTCGGCCACCAGGCGGTGGGCATCGGCATTGGTAAAGGGGGCATCAATAAGCACCATGTCAGTCTCACCCATCACCAGGGTGAAATTGGCGTGAAGGCTACCTTCATTGGATGTGATGACTTGCAGTGTCAAATCATTATCAGCAGAAAAAACTGCACTACTGAAAACTATGCACAGGGAGGAAAAAATCTTCACACAGGGTTTAAAAAAGTTCATCAGGTTCTCCATATTCTTGTTATAACAGTATTTATATCGCAGGTGAGGGTGTAACCACCACCTATATCCCAGTGAAAAAGCCGGTGGCAGTCTTTCGTTATGCAAAGGTCGCTATATAATGATTTTCTGTTGTTGTTTTATGAAAATAAAAACCCTAAAAAAAGCAATCAGTTAAGAGAATGTCTTTGAATACCCGAAAAAGCCTGTTCTCAATTATTGTCCTCCTTCTTGTGGGATGCAGTGAATCTGTGGATCCCGGGGGAAGTGCTGAAGTTGCTGAATTACTGTCCTTTAACTGGGATGTCCGCCCCATTATTTCCGATAACTGTTTTGCCTGCCATGGCCCTGATGCCGAGGGTGGGCAGAAGGCCGGACTGCGGCTGGATCTGGTTGAAACAGCAACCGGTGAGTTGCCCGAGTCGCCCGGAAAATTCGCCATCGTGCCCGGTAACCCTGATTCCAGTGAGTTGATTCGCCGGATTATGTCTTCTGATCCTGACGTGGTGATGCCGCCACCTGATACCAATAAAACGCTCTCGACCGACGAAAAACAGTTGCTCTCGAACTGGATTGAGCAGGGGGCAGAGTATGAAAGGCACTGGGCCTATGAGCCAGTAAGGCGGCCATCGCTACCTGAAGGTGCAGAAAGCCCGGAAAGAACAGATGTCAGTGCTATTGATACCTATATAGGTGCAAGACTCGAGCAGGAGGGACTGAGTCTTTCAGCGCAGGCTGACAGGGCAACGCTTATTAATCGCGTGACGCTGGACCTGACTGGATTGCCTCCCACACTTGAAGCCGTTGATGCCTTTGTCAGCGATACATCAGCATCGGCTTATGAAAACCTAGTAGATGAATTGCTGGTATCGCCAGAGCATGCCGAGCACATGGCGGCACAATGGCTTGATATCGCCCGCTGGGCAGATTCTGATGGCTACCTGGAAGATGCCGGTGACCGTCTACTGCATCCATGGCGTGACTGGGTGATCAACGCCTTCCAGGACAATATGCCCTATGATGAATTTCTGACCTGGCAAATTGCAGGGGATCTTATTCCTGATGCCAGCCGTGAACAGATCCTGGCTACCACCTTCCTGAGGCTGGGGCAGCGTAGTTCGGAAAACGGCATCATCCCTGAAGAATATGAAAACGAATATGCCATCGATCGAGTGGAAACACTGGGTGTGGGTATTCTTGGACATACCGTTGGCTGTGCCCGCTGTCATGATCACAAGTATGACCCGATTTCCATTCGAGACTTCTATGCGTTTGCGGGGTTCTTCAGTAAAACCCTGGAAAACGGTTTCTATTCGCCAGGAGGCACTATTCCTGCAGCAGCTTTTGTGGGAGCAGAACATGGTGCTTCGTTAAACCTGCCGGATGCAGAAACGGAAGCCAGGTTGAATGCCCTCGAAGAGGAAATCGATACGCTAAGGCTGAACTACAACAATGTACGTGCCATGACCGAGGCGCGCATGTCGGGTGTCGGGCTTCCCAATAAAAACCAGGCCTGGTCAGAAATCACATCGGCACTAGATGATGCGCTTGCCGCCCATTACGCCTTTGAACGTGTATACGAAGGGGATCTCGATTTTGCCAAGATCGAGATTTACGGAAGACAGGAGCAGGGTCAACCACTGGCTGTCAGTCGAAACATGCCCGCAGGTATTCGTGAAGACCTGGTCCAACTGTCACCCAGTGAAATTCCGGGACAGGTACCAGCGGTTATTCAGTCGCCCGTGCTTGGTGAAGGTATTCAAGGCAATGCCTTTGTTTTTGATGAGCAGAACAAGGGCTATTTCGGTGAAGAGGTGGGTGATTATGATCGCACCGATGCCTTCAGCCTGGATTTCTGGATTCGTTTTGCAGACGTTTATGAGAATGCGACTGTGCTGAATCACAACCAGCATATTCGTTTTGCTGGGATGGGTTACACGCTGGATGTGGAAAACAATCATCTGCGATTTGATATCCAGCACACGCGCGATAACAAGATCAGTGTCATTACCAGTGAGGCAGTTACGCCAGGGGACTGGTCGCATATCACGGTCACTTATGACGGTTCCAGCCAGGCGCAGGGAGTCACCCTTTTTCTGGATGGTATGCCAATGGAAGTTGAAGTCCTGGCAGACAACCTGACCCAGACCATTATCAGCGAACCACTAGCCTTCATTGATGACACGCTTTATGGCCTGGGCTTTGGGAAACGCTGGCAGCAATACACGCTGGCAGGTTCACACCTGGATGAAGTGCGTGTTTTCAATCGGAATTTAAGTCCGTTGGAAATCAGCTACCTGCACACACAGGGTAATCCGGATATTGATGTGGCAACCTACCGTGAATTCCGAGTCATGACTGATCCGGATTTACTGGCTGCAAAAGAATCTCTCAGGGAAGTTGCTGAAGAGCATAATCAGCTTTATTCCTGGTTACCTGAAATCATGGTAATGGGGGATGATCCTTTTGCCGCTCCCATGCGTGTTAAAAAGCGCGGTGTTTATACAGATCCTGGAGAAGAAGTGGATGCCCAGGCCTTTGACCAGATTTTTACCTGGGATGAATCGTTGCCAAATGATCGTATGGGGCTGTCGCAGTGGCTGTTTGATGCTGACAATCCACTGACTTCCCGCGTTCATGTCAATCGACTGTGGCAAAGCATATTTGGTCGCGGGCTGGTAGAAACGGCAGAGGATTTTGGAACGCAGGGAGCCATCCCCAGTCATCCGGAATTACTGGAT
>Ga0255756_1000839_pt1 | contig 36254 bp, 30 predicted proteins | sample 011ome_20_FD_179956 | JGI IMG/M metagenome (GOLD analysis project Ga0255756, IMG submission 179956) | Coastal salt marsh microbial communities from the Groves Creek Marsh, Skidaway Island, Georgia - 011509CT metaG (version 2) | ecosystem: Environmental > Aquatic > Marine > Intertidal zone > Salt... | reverse complement strand
GACCTCCGAAACCGAAGGTGTTGCTCAACGCAGCACGAACCTCTCTCTCCTGAGCCGAGTGGAAAGTAAAGTTCAATTTAGGATCAAGGTTTTCATCGTCCGTGAAGTGATTGATCGTCGGAGGAATGGTGTTGGTGTGGATTGCCATGATAGAGGCCATCGCTTCCACAGCACCTGCCGCACCCAGTAGGTGACCAGTCATACTCTTGGTTGATGAAATGTTCATGTTGTAAGCGTGCTCACCAAAGACCTGTTGAATGGCTTTGGTCTCGGCGATATCTCCCAACGGGGTTGAAGTACCGTGTACGTTTACGTAATCCACATCTTCAGGCGTCATGCCGGCATCCTCAATGGCATTTGCCATTACGTTGCGGGCACCCAAACCTTCTGGGTGTGGTGCAGTTAAGTGGTGAGCATCAGCGCTGAGGCCGCCACCAACCATCTCTGCATAGATTTTTGCACCACGTGCTTTGGCGTGTTCGTACTCCTCGAGAATAATACCGGCACCACCTTCACCCATTACGAATCCATCGCGTTCCGCGTCGAACGGACGAGAAGCGGTCATGGGGTCGTCATTTCGGGTAGAAAGGGCATTCATCGCGTTGAAACCACCCATCCCCACGGGGTTGATGGCAGCTTCCGAACCACCTGTAACGATCACATCGGCTTTGCCAAGGCGAATAAGGTTGAACGAGTCGATGAGGGCATTTGTGGAAGAGGCACACGCACTAACTGTGGTGTAATTAGGGCCTCGCAAACCATGCAGCATAGAGATGCGGCCTGGAGTGATGTCCGAAATCATCATTGGAATGAGGAACGGGTTGAAGCGAGGGTTAAGGTCGTTGTCTACGAATCCTTTCACCTGCTCAAAGAAGGTATCAATACCCCCAATACCAGATCCCCAAATGACACCAATTCGGTCGAGGTCTTCTTTGTCAAAATCCAACCCGGAATCGGCAATGGCCTCATTGGCCACTACCACCCCGAATTGTGTAAATCGATCCATACGACGTGCTTCCTTGCGGTCGAGCAAGTCGTTGGGCTGAAAGTCTTTTACCTCACACGCGAAGTGTGTTTTAAATAGTGAAGCATCGAAACGAGTGATAGGACCGGCACCTGAGGTGCCCGCTATCAAATTATTCCAAGTCTCTTCGGCTGTGTTGCCCACCGGGGTGAGCGCACCTAGGCCTGTAACTACGACGCGTTTAAGGCTCATAAAAGTTGACTTTACTTATGCGAGAGCTTCTTCGATGTACGAAATAGCCTGACCAACAGTTCCAATGTTCTCTGCTTGATCGTCTGGGATCTGGATGTCGAACTCTTTTTCGAATTCCATGATCAACTCAACGGTATCCAAAGAATCGGCACCAAGGTCGTTAGTGAAGCTTGCTTCTGCGTTTACTTCGTTTTCGTCAACACCTAGTTTGTCAACGATAATCGCGGTTACTTTAGCTGAAATATCAGACATGATTAAAAAGGTTTAAATAATCGGCACAAAGAAAATAAAAACTTCCCATATCCTAACCCCCAAGAATTAGGTGGTAAATTTGCTCCTTCAAGGTACAAAAAAGATGCTTAGAATCGCCATATTAGCCTCAGGTTCAGGAAGTAATGCACAAGCATTGGTGGAGCATTTTGCCCAAAGTCAATGGGGTATTGTAGAAATAATAGTTACCAACAACCCGCTTGCGGGCGTCATAGAACGCGCTGAAAGACTTGGGGTTAGGTGCAAAAGCTTTGACCCAAAGACCCAAAGTGATGAAATTTTATCGCTTTTGGAATCGAGTGTGGACATTATCTTGTTAGCAGGCTATTTGAGAATGGTTCCTGCGAATTGGAGCCGCGCTTTTCAAGGGCGCATGTTCAATATCCATCCCGCATTACTGCCAAAGTTTGGCGGTAAAGGCATGTACGGCAAACACGTGCACGAGGCGGTGAGTGCGGCAGGAGAATCGGTCACCGGCATTACCATTCACATGGTCAATGAACACTATGACGAAGGAGCGATTGTCGCGCAATACCAGGTGGAAATCACCCCCGGTGAGCCGGCCAAGAGCATTGAGGAGAAGGTCCGTGAGCTGGAGCTGGAGTATTTCGGCCCGACCATAGAATCTTGGATAGCACAATTGAGCGAACAACAATGAAGGTGACCATATACACAGACGGTGCAGCAAGCGGCAATCCAGGGCCGGGCGGTTATGGCGTGGTCATGGAGAGCAGTGCGGGTCACCGAAAGGAGTTGAGCGGCGGTTTTGCACGAACGACCAACAACCGCATGGAATTGTTGGCGGTCATTAAAGGCTTGCAGGCGCTGAAATCAACGGAGCATCAAGTTCAGGTGGTCAGCGACAGCAAGTATGTGGTGGACGCGATCAACAAGGGATGGTTGCGAAATTGGGTTCAAAAAGGATTCAAAGACAAGAAAAACCCTGATTTGTGGCGCAAACTATTGCCGCTATTGGACCGTTACCGCCCGATTTTTACTTGGGTCAAAGGACACAATAACCACCCGCAGAACGAACGTTGCGACGCCTTGGCCGTGGCGGCGAGCAAGGGACTGAACCTCCCACCAGATCCTGGGTATTCAGATTAAAGCTTGATGTATTCTTCGGGGTTGATGGCGTAGCCGTCGTACCAAAGCTCGAAGTGTAGGTGAGGACCCGTGGAGTTCTCTCCGCTGTTTCCAATGATGGCAATGGCCTCTCCGCTGCGCACATAATCACCGACAGATTTCAGCAATGCGCTGTTGTGCTTGTAGGCGCTGAGTAGGTTGCGTTCGTGTTGAACGATGATGACATGTCCGGTTTCGCTGGACCAATCGGCATAGACAACGGTGCCCTCGTAGCAGGACTTCACCGGCGTGTTTTTAGGTGCAGCGAGATCTACAGCATAATGCTCCTTGCCAGATTCAAAGCTCGAAGTCACCAGGCCGTCCACCGGAGCCATGAGTTGCGGAATGTCCAATTCCGGCGCGTTTTGATCCAACGTGAATTCATTTTCTTCCTCTACCCATTGGCGGAAGGCACTGTCCTGTGCGCTAGGGCTTGATAACACAACCGCATCAAGGCTATCGGCTTCCTGCATATCTATGAGCACGGAATCAATGACTTCGCCATTGAGTATGCGTTGGATGGCGTTGATGTATTGTTTGTTTAACCGAACTGAGGTTTCTAGGCTGTCCGCTTTCAGGGCCAAGTTGATGGATTCACGGCGCAGTTTAGAAGAGGCATATCCAGGAATCATCTCCTTCAGCGGCGTGTAGGCAATGACCAGGGTAGTGATGGCAATGGTGAACAGAATTGCAAATACGCTACCGGTGAAGATGTTGAGCGGACTCAATTTCACCGTCAACACCTCCTCGAAGGTGTCGTCGTTCAGGATAACGAACCGGAATTTGTTCCGCCAGCGTTGAACGCGTTTCTGATTTTTTGATCTTTTTGCCATGTTGGTCACAAATATCGGGCGTAGCATTTCTTCCGCGGCGTGAAATAAAATAATTTTAACGCGTTATTACACCTGATGGGTTTTCGAAAACACATATCCCTACTTCTTGCCGCCTTGGTTTGGTCGAGCTGTTCGACGACCAAAGACCGTTGGATCAACCGCCAGTATCACGAGACTACGGCGCACTACAATGCATTCTTTAATGGTGAAGAGGCCCTGAAAGAAGCGGTGGGCGCGTTCGAAAAATCGGAGGAATATGATTTCGAGGCCCTGCTGCCAATCTATTATTGGCCTAATGAAAAGCAGGCACCACAAATGTTTGGCAAGATGGACCGCGCCCTGGAAAAGAGCGCGAAAGTCATCAAAAACCACAGCATGGTGTTCCGCGGCGAGCAGAAAAACGACTATGTGTTTAAAGCGTACCTGCTCATTGCACGGGCAAGGTTCTATAAAAACGAATGGATTCAATGTATCGAGGCGACGTCCTACATGGAGGACCAGTTTCGGGGTATAGAAAAGGCGGAGGATGAGGTTTTTTGGGCCCAATTATTGGCGGCGCAGACGCACATCCGCATGGATAACACCTTCCAAGCGGAGCAGATTTTAGACGAGATATATACCAAGGAACTGCCAAAGGCAATGCTCTTTGAGGCGCAGAAAACCACGGCGGCCTTGCACATCCAGAAGAAATCTTGGGAGCAGGCGCAGCAGTGGGTAGACATGGCGGCGGAATTGGCCCCAAATAAGGCGCAAAAAGTTCGACTAACCTATTTAAACGCACAGCTCTATGCCCTGCTGAAAAAGGGATATGAGAGTGCGCTTGCCTTTGAGGCGGTGTTGAAATTGCATCCGGACGATTATGATATTACGTTCTCGGCGCAGATCAAACGCGCGGAGAATTTTGACGTATACATGGAGGACATCGCGGTCATCGAGAAGGATTTGGAGAAAATGCTTCGCGACGACAAGAACATCAACTACCGCGATCAGATTTACTACGTATGGGCATTGAAGAGATTGGACTTGGAGCACTTCCCAGAGGCGGAGCGTTTGTTGGTGCAGAGTATACAGAGTTCTATGGACAACCCGAAGCAGAAGGGCAAGAGCTATTTGGCGCTGGCCGGCGTGGCCTTTGATTTCCGTGATTTTGTGCCGGCCCAGGCGTATTACGATAGCGCATTGGCGGTGTTGCCGGCCGGATATGGTGGGCTGGACACGCTGCAGCACAGGAAGAGCGTCTTGGACGAATTGGTCTTGGCAATCAACACTATCACCCTTGAGGACAGCTTGCAGGCGATGTATGGGATGAGCGAAACGGAACTGCGGGAGAAGTTTGGCCGATTCATTGAAGAGAAACAAAAACGCGAGGAGGAAGCCCGGCGTAGGGCGGAGCTTGCGGAAATGCGTGCTGAGCAAAATGCATTACTGGCAAATGTAGGGCCTCAGGCCATAGGCGGAGGCGAGTGGTATTTCTTTAATGCTCAAGTGCGTACGAGCGGGCTTGCGTCGTTTAAACGTACTTGGGGCGAGCGCCCGCTGGAAGACCATTGGCGCACCAAAGACAAGCCCACTCAAGGCTTTGGCGGGGGAGTAGACCTTACCAACGCGGCTGATGGGGCGGACAGTACGGAAGCGGTGTTGCCTTCGAACGATAATTCTGTCGAATATTATTTATCCCGTGTGCTGCGCTCCCAGGAGGACTATAACCAGAGTTTGGTTAGAGAGGCCACAGCGAAGGCGGAGCTTGGGTTCATTTACAAGGACGGTTTGCGCGATCTAGTCGCAGCCGATTTGGCCTGGTTGGATTATTTGAATGAGTTTGAGAGCTATGCCCAATTAACCCCTAAGGTGCTTTACGGCCTGTATTTATTGCGCGGAGAACAATTGGACACAGAATACCAAGGAAAAACCAAGGAGAAGATCCTTACAGAATACCCCAACAGCCCATATGCGGCTCTGCTTCGCGGCGAGTCAAAGGGCCCTGAGGTACCGCGCGAAGAGCAGGAGGCTTATGAAGCCGCCTTTGCCGCTTTTGAGTCAGGAAGCTTGAAGACGGCACAAAAGAAATTGGACCTCTTTATCGCCCAGTATCCTCAAACACCCCTTCGTGTGAAAGCCCAATTGTTGCAAGCTTTTATCTATGGTGCCGATGAAAAAGAGGATGAGGTCATTGCTGCTTTAAAAGGCGTGGTGAAGGACTATGCGGATTCGGAAGAAGCAACCGTAGCCGCTCAAATCTTAGCGCTATTGATGGACGAGAATGAAGGGGGTAAAGAAGATTTCGAGGGCTCTGGAGATCAAAAGGTTCAGAAGATCGATTTCCCCGAACAACCCAATGCGCCACACAAATTTGTCCTTGCCATTCCAGCTGAAAACTCGAACATCAACGATCTTAGAAACGCCCTGGCAGACTTTAACAAAGAGCACTTCAAGTTCGACAACCTGCGGATTCAAAACATCTTCTACGACCAAGCCACCCAATTGGTTATTGTTAGTGGCTTGAGAACCAAGGAGAAAGCCGAGGTTTATTTAAATACTTTTAGTACTTTAGGCGGCCCTTTAGAGCAGTACTATCCTGCAGCCATTAGTGTGGCGTTCTACATCAACAACCCTAACTTTGGGAAGGTGTACCGCGACAAGGTTTTAAAGGAATACATTCAATACTTCAAGACATTATGATTTCATCAGCGAAAAAATACCCCGAGCAAGCACAAGCGTCGAACCGTATCTTAATGGGCACCAACATCCAAGGGGACCTAGTCTCTGACGGCGACGTTCGTATTGACGGAAAAGTGAACGGCAACGTGAAGATTGCTGGAAAGCTAGTGGTTGGCGAGCACGGTGTTGTAGAAGGTGAGGTTGAATGCAAGAACGCCGCTGTTGCGGGCATGGTGGAAGGCACTTTCAAGGTGGCACAAACCTTATCGGTAGCTCAAACAGGCAAGGTAAGCGGTCAGGTGCATACTGAAAAACTTTCCGTGGAACCAGGTGCCGAGCTCAATGGCTCTGTATCTATGGGCGCGGTGATGCGAAAGGTGGCCAAAGAAGAGGAAGCGGCAACGCAGACGGCTTAATCACAGAGGAATTTCATGGCTCAAAACAAGTTTCTCCGCTTTAGTTCTGTCGGAGTCCAAATGGCTGTGCTTATTTATTTAGGCGCTGAATTGGGCAAATATCTTGATGAGAAATACGCTTCTGAAAAGAATCTATACACGGCGTTTTGCGTGATGGCCGCTGTTGGGATTTCCTTGTATCAACTGATTACCGCTCTTCCTAAAGACGAGGAATAAGGATGTTCGATAAGCACTTTTACAGCATACTGATTTCTTTGTCCGCTGCTCTTTATTGTATACACGGCTGGATGCTTTATTCAGGTTTTTCACCCGCGTTATCCCTCTCTTATGGGGCAAATGTGTTTTTAGCGGCGGCGGGATACTTTATCATTTACAAATTGAGATTAAAGCACCCGGATAAGCTGGGCTTCATCTTCATGGGGCTAAGCGGCATCAAGTTTTTAGTCTTTTTCACACTTCTTCAGCCCATGTACAACGCTGACGGAACTATGTCTACAATTGAGTTTGGGATGTTCTTTATTCCGTATTCAGTAACCACATCAGTAGAAACATTGGCGCTGGTGAAAATATTGAATAAAGAATAGCCTTGATTATTCAATTTAGAGCGCTGATTTCCAAGTATAAGAGAGGAATAGAAGACCCTTTTTTGGACAGGACGAGTTATTGACAATAAAAAGTTGATAAAGCTTCCTCGCGTAGAGATTAAGTGTTAATTTTGCATCGTTTTTAAGAAGCCTAATTTCTGAAATAGGAAATGCATTACAATATGTTCTCGAAGCTCTCTGTATCCTTAGCCCTTGTAGGCGCAATATTTTTGTCTGTTCCTACATATGCCCAAGACCACGATCATCACGAGGATTCACACGCTTTAGAAGCGAACGAAACACACGATCATCCAGCTACAGATGAAGGCTATGATATTAAGGCACAAATCAAAGAAACCATAGATCACCACCTCGCTGATTCTTACGATTTCACCATTACTGAAGGAGTAAGTTTCCCGTTGCCAGTAATCCTCCTTGACGAAGGTTTGAAAATATTCTCTTCTTCTAAATTTCACCATGGGGAATCTGTTGCAGAGGTAGATGGCAACTTCTATGTTTTACACCACAGTAAGGTATATAAAACAGATGCTTCAGGTCATTTGACTATGGATGAACACCACCATCCAACGAATGTGATGCCGCTAGACCTTTCAATTACCAAGAACGTGTTCATGATTTTGGTTATGGCCATCTTCATGTTCTTCCTTTTCAAAGGCGCAGCAAAAGCATATCAGAGCGGCCAAACGCCTAAGAAAGCAGGTCGTTTCTTGGAGCCTCTAATCATCTATGTTCGTGACGAGATTGCTATTCCAAACATTGGGGAAAAGCACTACAAGAAATACATGAGTTACTTGCTTACTGTATTCTTCTTCATCTGGTTCATGAACCTAGCGGGCATGACACCTCTTGGAATTAATGTAACGGGGAATATCACCATTACATTCTCGCTTGCGTTAATCACCTTCCTCATTACACAGATTTCTGGTAACAAGCACTATTGGATGCACATCTTTTGGATGCCAGGTGTGCCTGTGGTTTTGAAGCCTGTTATGGCAATCATTGAATTGATAGGATTGTTTGTAAAGCCTTTTTCGTTGATGATTCGTTTGTACGCCAACATGTTGGCGGGCCACGTGGTATTGATGAGTATTATCGGTTTGATTTTTGTCTTTGGAAGTTGGTTGATTTCGCCGGCGTTCTTCGGGCTCACGCTTGTGTTATCGTTGCTTGAGTTATTGGTAGCGGCATTGCAAGCGTACATTTTCACCATGCTAACAGCGCTTTACTTTGGTTCGGCGGTAGAAGAGCATGATCATCACTAAATACTGAGTATTAATTAAATTATATATACTATGGAAATCCCTGAAATTGTAGGTGCTGGTTTGATCGTAATTGGTGCTGGTTTAGGTATCGGTAGAATCGGTGGTTCAGCAATGGAAGCTATAGCTCGCCAACCAGAAGCTACTGCTAAGATTCAAACTGCAATGCTTATTGCCGCTGCACTTATCGAAGGTATCGGCTTTGCCGCACTTTTCGCGAAGTAATTGAAGATTGAGGTAGAGTGTAACGGTTGGTTACACTCTACTTTATATTCTCCATAGTATAGTTTGATTACACATTATTAAGACATGGATAAGTTAATTCACGATTTTTCATTCGGCCTTTTCATTTGGCAATTATTGGTTTTTGTTGCCCTCATCTTCTTGTTGAAGAAATACGCTTGGAAGCCCATTCTTGATGCAGTTAATGCGCGTGAAGAGTCTATTGAAGGAGCATTGAAAGCGGCTGAAAAAGCGCGCGAAGAAATGAAGGCGCTTCAATCGGATAACGAAGCAATCTTGAAAGAAGCACGCGAAGAGCGTGAGCGCATCTTGAAAGAAGCTCGTGATATGAAAAACAAGATTGTTGCTGAGGCTAAAGAAGCTGCAAGCGCAGAAGCTGATAAAACAGTTGCTGCTGCAAAAGCTAGCATTGAAGCCGAAAAAGCGGCGGCAGTAGCAGAGCTAAAGAAACAAGCGGCGTCTTTAAGCATTGAAGTAGCTGAGAAAGTTTTAGGTCAGGAGTTGAGCGATGCGAACAAGCAAGCTGAAATGATTGGCAAAATCATCGACGACGTTAAATTCAACTAATACTCAGAATGAATTACCCTCGAGTAGCCTCACGATACAGCAAGGCGCTATTGGATTTAGCGGTTGAGCAAAATATGCTCGACCAAGCTCAAGCGGATGCCCAGTCTATGACGAAGGCCATCGCGGAATCCAAAGAACTAGAACAGTTGCTAAAAAGCCCTATTGTCAAGGCAGATAAGAAGCAGGCCATCTTGAAAGAAATCTTTGTTGGTAAATTCTCGTCTTTGTTCGAAGGCTTTGTGCTACTGTTGACTAAAAACGGCCGTGAAGCACACCTTGCTTCAGTATGTGAGAAGTTCCAAAAGGATGTTCTTCACCACAAAGGCATCGTTGAAGCACACGTAGTGAGTGCTGTTGCTTTGAAGGATGCAGATAAAAAGAATCTAGTAGCAAAGCTTAGCGAGCAACTGGGTAAAGAAATCCTACTTACAGAAAGTGTAGATGCCTCAGTTATTGGTGGCCTAAAACTACTCGTAGAAGGATACGAATTAGATAATACTATATCAGGTAAGCTACGTACGTTGCGCAATGCGATGTTGAGCTAACCAACGAATTACAAGAAAACAAAGACCCTAAAAAAAGGATCATGGCAGATGTAAATCCAGCTGAAATTTCAGCAATTCTTAAGCAACAACTTTCCGGATTTGACGGAGGTGCGAGCCTACAGGAAGTAGGTACTGTATTGGAAGTGGGTGATGGTATCGCTCGCGCATACGGTTTGACAAACGCTCAATCAGGTGAGTTGGTTGAATTTGAAAACGGTCAGAAAGGTATCGTATTGAACCTTGAAGAGGATAACGTAGGTATTGTATTGCTTGCACCATCAACCGACATCAAAGAAGGCTCAACAGTAAAACGCACCAACACGATCGCATCTATCAACGTAGGTGAAGGTATGGTTGGACGTGTTGTTGATACTTTGGGTAACCCTATTGATGGTAAGGGCGATATCGCTGGCGAAACTTACGAGATGCCACTAGAGCGCAAGGCGCCAGGGGTAATCTTCCGTCAGCCAGTAAATGAGCCTATGCAAACAGGGATTAAGTCTATCGACGCGATGATTCCGATCGGTCGTGGTCAGCGCGAGTTGATCATTGGTGACCGTCAGACAGGTAAAACGACGGTGGCTATCGATACCATCATCAACCAAAAAGAATTCTTTGAAGCAGGCCAGCCTGTATACTGTATCTACGTTGCTGTAGGTCAGAAAGGTTCTACGGTTGCAGGTATCGCTAAAACATTGGAAGACGCAGGTGCGATGCAGTACACGACAATCGTTGCTGCAAATGCGTCTGATCCAGCTCCGATGCAGTTCTACGCTCCTTTTGCGGGTGCTGCTATTGGCGAGTACTTCCGTGATACAGGCCGTCCAGCATTGATCATCTATGATGACCTAAGTAAGCAGGCTGTTGCATACCGTGAGGTAAGTCTACTACTACGTCGCCCTCCAGGTCGTGAGGCTTACCCAGGGGACGTGTTCTACTTGCACTCAAGATTGCTAGAGCGCGCTGCAAAGGTGATAGCAGATGATACTATCGCTTCTCAAATGAACGACCTTCCTGAGTCGTTGAAAGGAAAAGTAAAAGGTGGCGGTTCTTTGACAGCACTTCCAATTATTGAAACACAAGCGGGTGATGTATCTGCCTACATCCCAACCAATGTAATTTCAATTACAGATGGACAGATTTTCTTGGAAGCGGATTTGTTCAACTCTGGGGTACGTCCTGCGATTAACGTGGGTATCTCGGTATCTCGTGTAGGGGGTTCTGCGCAGATCAAGCCAATGAAGAAGGTATCAGGTACACTGAAGCTTGACCAAGCACAGTACCGCGAGCTTGAAGCATTTGCTAAATTCGGTTCTGACCTTGATGCTGCTACTATGTCGGTAATTAACAAGGGTGAGCGTAACGTAGAAATTTTGAAACAAGGTGTAAATCAGCCAATGTCTGTTGCACACCAAGTAGCAATCATTTACGTTGGGGTGAAAGGAAAACTAAACAAGGTTCCTACCAACCAAGTGAAGGCATTCGAAAGTGCATTGATCGAGTACATGGAAGCAAACAAGAAAGACGCATTGAAAGCTATTGCAGCGGGCAAATGGTCTGATGCTGAAATTGACGCGATTGAAGCTTCAGTTGCTGAGGTTCTTCCTAACTACGAAGCATAATAGTAAACCACGGCTTAGGCCGGAAAACAACGTCTTATGGCGAACTTAAAAGAGCTTAGAAATAGAATTACTTCTGTCGGTAGCACGATGAAGATTACTTCTGCCATGAAAATGGTAAGTGCTGCGAAGCTTAAAAAGGCTCAAGACGCTATTGTTCAAATGAGACCTTATGCCTCGAAGCTGACTGAAATCCTACAGAAGGCTTCAGGTACTTTGGATGCAAGCGAAAACGCTTACGGGCAAGTTCGCGAAGGCAACAAGGTTCGTTTGGTGATCATCACTTCGAATCGTGGACTTTGTGGAGGTTTTAACTCTAGCATTGTAAAAAAGGCGAAGAGTTATATGGAGGCTAATCCAGCGGATTACACCATCTCTACCATCGGCAAGAAGGGTGGCGAAGCGTTCAAATACGATGCGCGATTAAGCACACGCAATACGCAGCTTTGGGACGACATCACCTTTGAAGGCGCTAAAGAACAGGCTCAACTATTAATGGACGGCTTCTTGGCGGGCGAGTTCGACAAGGTAGTGATTCTGTACAACGCGTTTAAGAACGCTGCGGTACAAGAACCAACAGTGGAGCAATTCCTTCCAATCGCAATGGACGAATCAGAAGGTCCTGCGGATACGACAGAATACATTTACGAGCCAGGTAAGGCGGAGATCTTGAAAGACTTAATACCGACGTCTTTGAAAACCCAGTTGTTTGCAGCTCTTTTAGACGCCAATGCTTCAGAGCACGGTTCTCGCATGACAGCCATGCATAAGGCGACGGATAATGCTAAGGCCTTACAAGGAGATTTGAAGTTGGAATACAATAAAGCACGTCAGGCGGCCATCACCAATGAAATCCTCGAGATCGTAGGTGGTGCAGATGCCCTAGCAGGCTAACCAACGTTACTAAACCATTAAGAAAGGCCTCGGATTTTTCCGGGGCCTTCTCATTTTATATCAATTTGTGTCATCGAGTAAAGTGTTGGTAAGAATGTGTAAACCTTATTTTTCATCGCGCGTTAGACTTTGTACATTAGTGATGAACAAAACCATTTATTGAACCAATGACGCAATCCAAACTTTTGGAGAAGGAGTTTATTAGCGTTGCCGAACTGATGCAATTATTCAGTGTTTCTCGTGCAACAGCGCAACGCTTACTAAAATCTGGAGAAATTCAAAGTGAAAAACTGGGAGGTAAAGTTATCATCCCTACACAACCTATTAAGGAAAAGTTCAGCCTAGATAAATAATCGCTGAATCTTAAAAGGTCATACCAAGAGTATGTTCTAACTTAGGAACATGACTTTTTTGACCCTTCGTGTCCGTACATTTTTATTCATGCTTCTGATCATCCTGGTGGCCTTCGTGTTGACCGGGACGTTTAGTTTATATCATTTCCGTTCGGAAAACAAGCAGTATCACTACGATCGTTTGGCTCGAAAGGAGAACGCTATGGTTAACCACCTAGATTACATTACCAAGGAGTTTCAGGGCAGAAATTTAAGTGAAGCGCAGTGGCGCGAGCTATTATCAGATAAAGTATCGGAGGTGAGTTCCGTCCACCAACTAGATATGGGGGTGTATTCCAAAAATGGAAACCTGTTATCAGGAAGTTTGTTGTATTCGAATGATCCGAAAGTATTTCCACCCACGGTGTTCATCGAGGAAGCTGCGGCCCCGGGTGAAGAAGTCCATCTTAAAATCAAAGAAAGGCCTCCCTACTTAATTGGAACAAGAGCCCTACATAACGACTCGGGAATACTCGAGTTCATCGTGCGTGTTCCTTATGAGGTTAGCGCCAATGATATCCCCGATGAAGATTATAACTTCTTGAGAAGGCTCGCCTTCATCTACATTGTTTTATTCCTTCTAGGCATTGTGATGGCCCTTTTCTTGTCCAATTATATCAGCAAGAACATGCGTGCCGTTAGTGAGCGTTTGAAGGAGTTCCGATTAAACCAAAGCAACGAAAAGCTCGAATGGCGATTTAACGATGAAATAGGTGAGTTGATCTCGGAGTACAACATTATGGTGGAGAAGCTCGAGAAAACTGCGGTGGAATTGGCCCAAAGTGAGCGTGAGAGTGCCTGGAAAGAGATGGCGCAGCAAGTCGCACACGAGATTAAAAATCCACTCACACCGATGAAACTCACCCTGCAGATGATGCAGCGCGAGAAGGACTTGGAGGAGCTCCATAGCATGACGGCGAACCTTTTGGAAGAGATTGAAAGTTTGAGCCATATCGCAGAGGCCTTCTCGCGATTTGCACAAATGCCGGACCTCAGCCTCGATGCGGAAGATGTGAGTTACCTGACCAACAGGGCCGCCTCACTGTATTTAGACCAAGGCATACGGTTTGTATCTACGGGACCGCTTCACGCAAGGGTGGACAAGGAACAATGGACTCGGGTCATCCACAATTTGATTAAGAATGCCGTTCAAAGCATTCCCGAAGGACGTGAACCGGACATCTTGATTACCGCCGCGAAGGCAAAAGACAAAGCCATGATTAGCGTGCAGGACAACGGTGGGGGTATTCCCGAGGAGATGCAACACAAGGTCTTCGAGCCGAACTTTACCACCAAATCATCCGGCATGGGACTAGGGCTGGCCCTGGTCAAGAATTTAGTCAACAGCTTTGGTGGCGCTATAGGATTTGATACCTCAGAGAAAGGAACCACTTTCATCATCGTTTTACCACTTTTGAACCCTAAACAGAAATAAAATGGAGTGCATTACACTGACCAAAAATGAAGGCATTGCCCTTCTCACCATCAACAGACCGAACCAGCTCAATGCGTTGAACAAACAAACCCTTGGGGAAATTAGCGCGGCCTTTGAGGGCATGAGAGACGATGTGGAAACCAAGGTGGTGATTTTGACCGGATCGGGCGAGAAAGCCTTCGTGGCTGGGGCTGATATCAAGGAGTTTGCTCATTTTAATGGGGCGGAAGGCGCGGAATTGGCCAAAGAAGGTCATATGACGGTCTTTAACCTTATCGAAGAGTTTCCAAAGCCGGTGATCGCAGCGGTTAACGGATTTGCGTTGGGCGGCGGTTTGGAATTAGCCATGTCAGCTCATGTCCGTATTGCCTCTGATAATGCCCGTATGGGCCTTCCAGAGACCTCTCTGGGTGTTATTCCGGGTTATGGCGGTACGCAACGCCTACCACAGCTTATCGGCAAAGGGAGGGCGCTAGAGATGATTTTTAGCGCAAAGATGATAGATGCCGCTACTGCTTTGGATTACGGTCTGGTGAATCGTGTGGTTCCTCAAGCGGAGTTGCTTGGTGCGGCAGAAGAGATGGCGCGATCGTTCATGAAGAACAGTATTGTTGCGATGGGCTTCGCAATTGAAGCGGTGAACGCCGGTTTACTCGAAGGTTCGGTCGGGTATGATGTCGAAGTGCAAGCCTTCGGCGATTGTTTTGATACCGCGGACTTCAAGGAGGGCACAACGGCCTTTATCGAAAAGCGCAAACCAAATTTCCCGGGCGCATAATGAACACCCATTGGCTGGAGGTTCCTCAACAGCAACGCGTAGATGTCGTGGGCACGCTAACCGCCGAGACGAAAGAGCTCTGGTTGGGGTTGCACGGGTATGGACAATTGGTCCAATTCTTCTCTCGTCATTTTCGAGACCTTGCCAATCTCCATAGGGCCTTCATTTTTCCTCAGGGGCCGCATAAGTTTTACCTCGAAGGCGTGCATGGACGTGTCGGGGCCTCTTGGATGACAAAAGAGGATAGGCTCGTAGACATCCAAAACCAGTGGGCCTACCTCGACCAGGTACTTCGTTGGGCAACGGCAGAAGCGCCAAATGCGCGTATACATTTTGTTGGATTCTCTCAAGGGGTGGCCACTGGCATGCGCTACCTCGGCCATGGAACGTACGCCCCGACTAGTTTTTTGGCGTGGGCCGGGTCGTGGCCGCCGGACTTGGATCCACGGAGCGTGGAGGCGCTAAAAGCCACACGTTTTAAAGGTTGGTTCGGTTCGGACGATGCCTTTATCGGAGTAGAAAAACAAGCACAGATCATTACACATTACCGCGAAGAATTTGGCTTGGAGATGGATTGGGACCGTTATGAAGGCGGCCATACCTTCGACAAGGTTATCTTAGCGGAAGCCATCATACAATTGGAACAATAACTATGAACGAATCACACGCACTTATCAGTAACGACGCGACACTTTTTGGTATTCTAGCCGCCATGCTCGGGGTCATTTTCTATACCTCGCAAAGCGATAAGCCGGCGTTTAAAAAATTCTATAGCGTTATTCCTGCGCTGCTGCTGTGTTACTTTTTGCCGTCTTTGTTGACCACCTTTCAAATCATCGACCCGAGCGAGAGTCGCTTGTACTTCATGGCCAGTCGATACTTGCTGCCCGCGGCACTTATTCTACTCACCTTGAGTATTGATTTTAATGAGGTGGTGAAATTAGGGCCCAAGGCGTTGATCATGTTCTTTACCGGGACCGTCGGCGTCATCATTGGCGGGCCGCTGAGCATCTTATTTTTTAGCGTTGTCGCGCCCGATGTCGTGGGTGCGAACCCTGAGCAGATTTGGCGGGGGATGACGACTGTGGCGGGATCTTGGATTGGCGGTGGCGCGAATCAGGCCGCGATGAAGGAGGTCTTCGAGGTGAGTGAAGATATCTTCAGCGCCATGGTGACAGTGGACGTGTTGGTGGCCGAGCTTTGGATGGCGTTTTTATTGATCGGGGTGGCCAAACACAAGAATATTGACCGAGCGTTTAAAGCAGATGCCACGGCCGTGGATTCCTTGCAGAATAAGATGGAGGCCTACACCGCGAGTATTGCGAAGGTGACCTCATTCAACGATTTGATTTTCATTTTGGCCCTGGCCTTTGGTGCGACGGGATTGGCGCACTGGATGAGCGATGGCATTGCGCCCTATATCGCCGAGAATTATCCGGTATTGTCCAAGTTTAGTTTGACCTCGGGATTCTTTTGGCTGGTCGTAATTGCGACGACAATAGGCATTGCACTGAGCTTCACAAAGGCTCGAAACCTTGAAGGGGCAGGGGCCTCGAAGGTGGGGAGTGTTTTCATTTACATCTTGGTGGCGACCATTGGAATGAGCATGAACGTGATGGAGATCTTCCACAACCCTGGTCTTTTTGGCGTGGGGCTGGTGTGGATGGTCATTCACGTAGGGCTGATGTTCTTGGTTGCGAAAATTATACGAGCGCCGTATTTCTTCTTGGCGGTGGGCTCGAAAGCGAATATTGGGGGCGCCGCGAGTGCGCCCGTGGTGGCGGCAGCGTTCCATCCGGCGCTCGCACCAGTAGGCGTGCTATTGGCCGTATTAGGGTATGCCTTGGGAACGTACGGCGCGTATATCTGTGGTTTACTGATGCAGGCTTCTGCAGGAGTATATTAGGACAGAAAGAGAGATGAAGCTGGAACTACCTAAGGAGAAAGTCTTTCCCATGCCGTTCAGGTTTTGGGTCATTGTGGCGGTAGCCTTTTTAATTATGGCGATCAATGGATGGCATCCGGTGATAGTTCCTTTGGTTATGTTTGGATGCTGGGGGATTACAGCACGCAGAGGCACGGTGTTGCGCAGTGAGGATCAGAAGATGTTCCGGTATTACTCGGTCTACGGGATCCCCATGGGGAGCTGGGAAGACATTCAGCCAAATGCTGCGGTGGTGGCGTTGGACGAACAACAATCGGTCCGTCAAACCAGCTATGGAGGAACGATGCGATACCAGGAAAGCCAGGAGTGTGTGTTGTATTTGGTCAATGGGACCCACAGGGAAAAAGTAAAAATTGCGAAGGTGAGCTCGAGGGCGGAATTGGACCCTCATCTCCCGATTTTAGAAAAAGAGTTCAACTTAAAACTGGTCAAGTTTTCACCTGCTGTTTCGGCGAAAACCAGTGCCAGAAGACGTAATAGACGATGAAAAAGTTAGTATTGGCTGCCTTGTTGGCGGCGGGATTTGGCGCACAGGCGCAGGTGGACGCGGACAAAGCGGCGTTGATTAAATCAATTTACACGGAGGCGCTAGGTGGCCAGCAGGGGTATGATTGGCTGAAGTATATGTGCGAAGAGATAGGACCGCGCCCTAGCGGCTCAGAGGCGGCAAATGAGGCGGCGCGCTGGGCTATGCGAGAGATGTTAAATGCCGGGGCAGATACGGCTTGGCTTCAAGAAGTAGAGGTGCCAAAATGGTATAGAGGCGAGGAATGGTGTACGATGAGCATGGGCGGAAGAGAGGTGAATTTACCTGCGACGGCGCTAGGGGGCTCTGTGCCCACACCCGAAAATGGCATTACGGCTGAGGTCGTGGTGGTGAATAGTTTTGAGCATTTGGAATCCTTGGGCCGTGAAGGCGTGGAGGGTAAAATTGTTTTCTACAACACTTACATGGACCACAGCCTCATTAGCACGTTTAACGCCTATGGCGGTGCGGTGAAGTACCGCTGGGCGGGTGCTATGGAAGCAGCTAAGTACGGCGCTGTGGCAACTATTATGCGTTCAGTGACTTTGTTGCGGGATGATTTGCCGCATACGGGTGCAATGAGCTATGGCGATAGTGAGGTGAAGATTCCGTCTGCGGCCATTTCTTGGCAGGCAGCCGATAAATTAAGTGAAGATATGGGCGCGGGTCCTGTATATGTGACGCTGTTCTTGGACTGTGGCGTTCAAGGCACAGCGACGAATTACAATGTCATTGCAGATTTTAAAGGCACGGATAAGGCTAATGAGATTATGTTGGTGGGCGGTCACATTGACTCTTGGGATTTGGGCCAAGGGGCGCAGGACGACGGCGCGGGATGTGCGCATGCCATGCAGGTGCCGAACCTGTTGAAGCAGGTTGGATATGAGCATCACAGAACCATTCGCGTGGTGTTGTGGGCGAACGAAGAGTTCGGTTTGGACGGCGCGAAGGAATATGCGAATTGGGCCAGAATGAATAACGTGCACCATTGGGTGGCGTTGGAAAGCGACGGTGGGGCTGGTGTGCCTCGCGGTTTTGGCGTGGGCGCGGACGATGATCGCGTTGCTCAGGTTCAGGCCATGAAGCCGTATTTCGTGCCTTACGGTTTGCATGAATTTGCCAAAGGGGGCGGAGGGGCCGATTTATCCCCGCTCCGCGGCCACGATGATTTCTTCGTAGGATTCCGTCCGGACAGCCAGCGCTATTTTGATTTTCACCACAGCGCGCGCGACCGAATTGATGCCATACACCCCCGCAGTTTGGAGATGGGATCGGCCAGTATTGCAGCCCTGTTCTACCTTTTGGACCAGCTTTAGTGTAAAAAGTACACTTATATAGTTTTTTGGCTATTTTTATAGGAGTTAACTCACTCCCATAATGACTCAAAAAATGGATCGCACCTCGGCCCTCATGGCTGAAGCATGGCGTGTCTTGGAAGGCTGTGCCAAGCCTTATGGTTTTGTTGCTACTGCTCAGGACAAGGATAATTACGCCCGTTTGTGGTCTAGAGATAGCGCGATTGCCGCATTGGCAGTGTTGGCGCACGAACACAAGGAGTTGTATCCAACGGTGGAGCAAAGCATTAGTCATTTGCTTGATGCCGTGGGGGTACATGGAGTGTTCCCTTCCAACGTAAGCTTTTCGGATCAAAACGCCATTGCCGCGGTGAGTTATGGCGGGCCGGTGGGCCGCACCGACAGTCCATTTTGGTGGGCCATTGCCGCGTTGAGTTATCTGGAAGCGGTGGAGAATCCTGCTTTGAAGGCTCGAGTACAAGATCACATCGAAGTAATTGAGTACCGCGCACATGCCTGGGAGTTCAACAACAAGGATTTGATGTATTCGCCGGCCTCGAGTAATTGGGCTGATGAATATCCTGTCGAGGGGTATGTGCTGCTGAACAATGTGCTGCGCTATTGGATGCTCCAAAAGGCGGGCCGAATGTTCAATCACAACGGCTACCGCAAGAAAGCGGTCACGGTGCTGCTCGCCATAAAGTCTCATTTCTTTGGGGAGCCGGCTGAGGCCACGAGTTTGTTTACGAAGAGTCAGCAGGGCCAATTAGCCTTGCTCCATGAAGGTGATCGCATTTTAATGAGCTTTACGCCGGGCGCATTGAACAACCACATTGATGCCTTAGGGTTGAGCATTTCTTTCCTGGTGGGGGCTGCCTCAAAGATTACCATGAACAAGGTCTTCGAGCGTTGGTCGGCAGGTCCTCTTTCTCAAAGTTTGGTGCCTGCGCATTGGCCCATTATTGAAGAGGGCGACCCGCAATGGCCCGATATACAAAGCAACTACGCGTACGACTTTAAAAACCACCCTGGACACTTCCACAACGGAGGAGTTTGGGGATTGACCCAAGGGTTTGCGGCGGCCATGGTGGCGGCCACAGACCGAGCGGAATTTGGCATCTTCGACCGCTATGAAGAGCTGCTCGAGCAGAGCCTCGATCACCACCCCTTCCCTGAATACTTTGATTACCACGAGCAAAAGCCGGGAGGGGTGAGGGAACTTGGGTTCTCGGCAGCCTCTTACCTGTTGGCTTGTGCGGCTCGTGAGGGCAAGCCCGCGTTCAAACAAATCTTTGAGCGCCCGCAACAGCCAGAGCGCGAGATGGTGGTGCGTATTGCCCGGAACTTGGCCGCAGAAATCATGGCCGAACGTCCTTCGCGAGTGTATAAAATCAGTGGGGAAAGCGGTTGTGGCAAAACAACCTTAGCACGTGCTATTGTCCAATTATTCGAGGAGCAAGGCAAGAAAGTGTTGATGTTGTCTCAAGACGATTTCTTCCATCTCCCGCCGCGGCAGAACCACAACAAGCGCATAGAGGATTTCAGTTGGATTGGACCCCAAGAAGTGGACTTTGAATTGCTCAACGGATGTATTCGTAGCGCCATCGAAGGACTAGAAACGACGCAGAAGATTCCGGTGATGAACTGGGAACGCGACGAACAAGAATGGGTAGAGGTGAGCACCGAAGGCCTCGATGCCATTGTTGTGGAAGGAACCTATGTCCTCCACGAGAAGGCAGGGGATGAGGTAGGGGTTTTCTTTACCCACACCTATGAAGATACCAAGGAGGCCCGTATTGCCCGCAACCGCGAGGTCGTGGATGATTTCATTCAAAGGGTATTGGCACGAGAGCACGAGCTGATCGCGCCGCTGCAAGAACATGCAGATTTTAGCATTAGTACAGATTATAGAATCATAAAACCACAATAAAATGAAGAATTGGTGGATGTTGGCAGCTCTAGGAGTTGCCGTAGCAAGTTGTGAGAGCTCAAACGAGTGGAGTGTATCTAGTCCCGATGGCGCAGTTGCCGTAGAGGTGGAGTTGACACCGGCCGGTGAGATCACCTATGCGGTTGCATTCAACGGAGAAGAGGTTATTGCGGATTCGAAATTAGGTTTTGATTTCGCCAATGCCGACGATTTCCTCGACGGCTTCGAGCTGCACTCGAAGGAAGTAAAATCTATTAACGAGGCCTACGAAATGCAGTGGGGGCCAACGACGGAGTTGGTGGCGGAGCACAACGAATTGGTCCTAAATTTCATTCAACCTGAAAACGGACGCATCCTGGGCATCGCCTTCCGTGCAGCAAACGACGGTTATGCGTTTCGCTACCTCATTCCTAGCCAAAAAGAAGGCTCACTTGTGGTGGCCAACGAGCGCTCAGAGTTCAACCTCACAGAAGATGCGGCAGCGCATTGGATTCCAGGGGACTGGGAAATCTATGAGCACCCCTACAACCACACAAAGACTAGTGAGATCGATGCGTTGAGCAAGGCCAATCACCCGAACCTTGCTTCTACACATATTGTGGAGAACAGTGTGAGCACCCCGGTGACCTTTGTATACGAGAACGGCACGCACATGAGCATTCACGAGGCGGCATTGGTAAATTACAGCGGCATGACCCTGTTGAAAACGGGCGACCACAGCTTCGTGAGCAGCTTGGTGGGTCGTGAGGACGGGAACAAAGCCACTATTCCAACCCCGTTTAAAACCCCTTGGCGCATGGCCATCATCGGTGATGAAGCAACAGACCTCTTGGCCTCTCACTTGATGTACGACCTCAACGAACCAAATATCATGGGCGATATTTCCGAGTGGTTTCAACCGCAGAAATACGTAGGTATCTGGTGGGAAATGCACATGGGCAAGAGCACCTGGGACTACGGCATGACCCAAGATATGGGGACATGGATTCAAGACGGTAAAGACCACGGCAAGCACGGCGCTACCAATGAAAATACAAGACGATACATCGACTTCGCGGCAGAACATGGGTTCAGCGGTGTATTGGTGGAAGGCTGGAATACGGGTTGGGAGCACTGGATCGGTTTCGACGACCGTGAAGGGGTCTTTGATTTTGTAACCGAATACCCGGATTACGATTTAGACGAACTACAGAAATACGCACAGAGCAAGGGAGTGTCCTTGGTGATGCACCACGAAACCTCTGCGGCACCTCGGACCTACGAGCAGCAAATGGATACGGCCTATGCCTTGATGCAGGCCAATGATATTCACCTAGTCAAGAGCGGCTATGTAGGCCCACTGCTTCCTAAGGGCGAATACCACCACGGGCAGTGGATGGTCAACCACTACAACGGTGCAGTGCTCAAGGCCTACGAGTACCAAGTAGCCGTGAACACCCACGAGCCGATCAAGGGAACGGGTCTAGAACGTACTTGGCCAAACTGGGTAGGGCGCGAAGGGGCCCGTGGACAGGAGTTCAACGCTTGGTCGATCGAAGGCGGGAACTATGTTGACCACATCCCGACCATGGCCTTTACTCGATTCCTCAGTGGCCCGATGGACTACACGCCAGGGGTATTTAAGTTAGAAACCAAGAGCGGCCCTATGGGTCAAAACCGCGTCCGCAGCACTGTAGGACAACAGTTTGGATTGTACTTGGTTGTGCCATCTCCTATTCAAATGGCGTGTGATCTACCGGAAAACTACGAAGCGCATCCAGAGTGGTTGCAGTTCATCAAAGATGTTGCGGTGGATTGGGAAACCAGTATTCCTGTAGCTGGGGAGGTGGGCCAATTCGTGGCTTGGGCACGCACGCCCAAAAATTCGGACAGCTGGTACATTGGTGCCGCCAACGCCGAAGGGGCACGCGACCTAAGCATTGACCTTGACTTCCTAGAGGCAGGGACTTCTTATGAAGCCACAATCTATAGAGACGCAGATGATGCAGATTGGGAAACCAACCCCTACGCAGTAACTATTGAAACCATCACCTTAACCGGTGAAGAAGCGCTAAACATCAGAGTAGCGTCGGGCGGTGGCTTTGGTGCCATCCTTCACCCTATAACCGAATAGTAGCTTTATCACAGAAGCTGTATGTAAAGCCGATAAGCCCTGGGTTCGCCCGGGGCTTATTATTTAAGCGCTGCCTTCATGGCCAAATACACGCCGTTGCTCCAGCCGAAGCCGTCTTGTAGGTCGTATTCGCCACCGGCGCTGAGGTTCTCAGGCTCGTAGACATTGTACTTCTCGACAAACTTGCCTTGGGCCTCATATACCACCTCGCAAGTGCGCAACCAACGCTCCCCCACCTCACGGGCTTCCTCGTCGTACCCATACTTTCTGAGTCCCTCAAAAGCGACCCATTGCAACGGCGCCCATCCGTTCGGGGCGTCCCATTGCTGTCCCGAAAACACTGGGGTAGTAGTAATGCCGCCCGCCTGAAGCAAGTGGATGTTCATTTGCGCCACAACCACTTCAGCTTGCGCCTCAGTAGCCACTCCTAAAAACAAGGGGTACATCATGGCTGCGGACGGATGCTCACATCTCAATCGATCCTCACTCCACTGCCAATCAAAGAACCCTTTTTCGGGGTCAAACATTTTTTCTTGAATGGCCAATTTTCTCCGCTGCGCGGCCTCCACATACTCCTTTTCACCTGTAATTCTACCCAACAATTCCTCCAAGAAATAGAGCAGACAGTTCAAATCTACCGGACACAGATCCAGCGTTTCTATGCTCTCCAACCCTTTTCCTTGCTCAAACCACCGTGAGGAGAAATCCCAACCGCTCTCACAAGCGGCCCTCAGGTGACGGAAAAATTCTGGGCGTTGTTCCGCGTGTGATAACCATTCTAGATCCGTCCCAAACATCTCCACCCGCGGCCCATTCTCCCTATCGTAATAACGTGTCAAGCCCTCACGGGTGCGCTCCGGCGCGCTCCAAAAAGCAAGCTCCTTTTTCAAGGCGTCCAAGTGTTTGGCGTAAACGGCATCGGGGTTTTCCGAAGCTTGTGCCAGCCCGTCGACCATCAACGCAAAGAAGGGCGGCTGACTGCGGCTTTCGTAATACGTGCGGTTGCCATTGGGGACATGACCCAAGGTTTGAATGAGGTAATCAAAATTTGCCACTAGATCTGCGACCCACGACATCTTGCCTGAAACAATGAGTCCAATCTGTGTGAAATAACTGTCCCAATAGTAGACCTCTTGGAACCTGCCCCCTGGAACCACATAGCTGTACGGTAGCGGGATTTTTGACGATCGCTCGACCACATCCCTGCTTTTGTGCAGATAAGGCCACAGCGCGTCTATATGCTCTTCTGGAGTTCTAGAGGAATTGGCCACAAAATCAACGGCAGCATCCTCTGCAAAATCAAAATGTGCGTGGAAGAACTGCTCCAAATCAAAATCCGAAGCGTCTTTTTCAGCCTCATAAGCCGCGAGAATGGCTTCTGGGGCATGCTTCAACACAGCGTCAGAAAGGGCTTTCTCGTCGTGCCAAATCCCGGAGGTGTGCAGCGCGACAAAGAGCTCTTTGAGATCGCGGTCAATTCTATGCATGGGCTTGAGCCGTCAATCGTTTGAGCAGGAACACCGCTACCAACAACAAGGTCATCGGCACCAAAGTAAAATAGAAGGCTCCGCCCCCGAGATGCTCAAAGAAGTACGCGGTAATGCGCGAACCAAGGGTACCGCCAGTGGCAGAGAACAAGACGATCAAACCCGTCATGGGGCTGTGCAGCTTCTTCGGCAGGGCGCTGAGCACAACGCTATTGAGTAGGGGATAAATAGGAGCGATAAACAATCCAACCAAGGGGAAGATAAAGGCAATTACAGGAAGTCCAAGAATGCGCGCACCGCCTGCAGCGACTTCGGCATCCAAGGCTTGCGGCAATACAAAGGCAACCAGTAGCATCGCCCCAATAATGGCTACGGACAAGACCGCGCTCCAATGGAAGCGTTCGGTGAGCTTCCCGCCAATAATGCGCCCTACCCCAAGGGTAATGGCCAAAATACTCGCCATGCGAATGCTGTTGTCTTCGCTGAGGTTTAGCACCTTCTCATTGAAGGTAGGGAGCCAAGTCATGATGCCCTGTTCCGCCATCACATAGAGGAAGGCCGAGATGACAAAGACGATGACCAAGAACTTTACGATGAGCCCCAGCATGGCCTGAAATTCTTGAGCCAAGGTGTTTTCAGAGGCCACCTTTGGCAGTTCTGGAATGCGGACCATGAACGCACCTGCGAGCAGCACCAATCCCAACAAAACGAGGTAGACGTTCAGCCAAGCATTGGGATCCTCTGGATTATTGAACGCCGGGAACAGGAAGTAGGCGAGGGCCACCCCAAACATGAACGTTCCTTCAATGGTGCTCATGAGTGAATTATGCTCCTGTTCGCCCGAGGTTACAAGGCCGATAGCGCCATAGACGCTGACCTTGATTAAAGCGAAGGTACAGCCTACAATAGCGAAGAGAATTTGCGCGGAAGCGAAGCTGTTGCCCAAATACATCTGTAACAAGCCCAACGACACAATACTCAAGGCTATGAGCATGACCTTTTTGTAGCCCATGCGTGGAATAAAGCTCGCGAAGGCGAAGCTGATGATGGCAATAGGCATGTCTTTGAATAGTTCGAGCGTGCTCGCGTGCACTTCGGTAATGCCATAATTATTGATGCTTTTCAGGATGACAATCCCGACGCTATTCAGAAGGATGGCAAAGACAAAGAAGTTGATGTGCAATGCCCATTTAAACGGTTTATTCATTTCCGGTGTAGGTAATCAAAGTGCTGTCGATATAAGCGCCTAGCGAACGCCCTTGTACCACGCCGATCTCAATGGCAGGCATGTAGTGTATACCTCCATAAAGGCGTGAAATAGCGGCCTCGTCGGAGGCGGCGGTGAAGCTCGGGTAGGAGCGATCCGGCAGTCCATAAGGGCGCTCGGTAGAGTCTTGGAAGGCGAAGTTCTCGCCAAAAACCCCAGTCAACATGGTTCCTGCTGCGCCCGAAATCACACTGTGCCCAGAGGTATATTCAGGGAACGGAGGCGTTTGAAGTAGCGGGGTCCAATTCTCATCAAAATGCTCGTTAATCAAGGTCTCTGGACGGACCAATTCCGATCTGTATTTCTCGTCCCAACAAGAAATAAACCCGTCAAACAACCCGACAGAAGCGCGCAAATACGCATTGGCCGTTTGAGCAAAATCTGCCTGAGCTTTGCGGCAAGCAATACCGGTGATCCCGATCCAGTGCCCCCCTGGAGTAATCTTTTTGGTCGCCAACATGACATGTCCGCGGTGCACGCTCACATAAGGGTTACAATCCCAGAACTGCGCGATTTCCACCTGCTCGTCGGTGATGTTGTTGCGAATGTTGTAGACCTGCATGAGGTCCTTGTAGAATTTGGTCGCTGTATCCAAGCTAGGCGTTGGCGGCGGCACCGGCTTGAACATCTGAGCGCTGTCCATCACTAACGTGCGAATGTTGCGCCAATGCGGCTCAATACCGTCCATGTAGTCCGGAGGCGTCGGCTTCCAACGCATCGGATCGTCGTTGATGGTATACTTTGTGAACGTACGGCTTTGGTTGTAGTTATCGCCCTTCGCCCATTGCAGCACAGCGGCAGCGATGGTGGCCCCGTATTCTTGCGAGAGTTCAACGGCTTCTTGTCCATGGTGTTCGGCCAATTTTGCCATCAACCCCTCCATATGCGATTCCATGCGGTCCTCCGAAAAGACCAAGGCCTTGCCTACGATTCCTGCGGCGTGTAGCGCCGCTACCTCCGGCACATACCCTTCGGCTTGAGGTGCGGCCGGCATGGCTGGAAAATCATGAAACTGCCCGGCTAGGGAGCGGTAATCTGAGCGGCTTTGTGCCACGACCTCATAGGCGGCAGTAGCCGTATAAGCATATACTCGGGCCGCTACTGGCGGAGAGAAAATATCGTGCACCAAGATCTCAGTGATGGCTTGAAATTCATCCTGAAGATCGCGGGAGTGGTCGGTGTAGGGCTCCTTCGTACCACATTGCACCAAGAGTGCAGCGGCGAAGAAAAGAGCGAGTGTTTTTAGGAGTGTTTTCATGGCGGGGTTTAGCAATCGCAAAAGTACCGTGCGATGCCGGCTTCAAAGTTGATGGTTGTGGTATCGGCCGATTTCGGCAGCAAGATCCAATTAAAACTAAAGTTGTTGCACAGCAAACTATTGCACTTGGTCTCGTCCACGGTCTTCACCGCGAAGCGCCAGCCGTCGGGCGTGGAGGACATCTTAAGATAATTGGTCGCTAAACAAGAAATCTCCATTGGGTAGCCCACCAAGGTCCACTCTGAGAAATCGATGGAGGGGTAGTTGCAATCCGGGCAGTCCTCATCTTGCGAGAAGGCGATCAAATCCTCATAAGCCGAATCCGTGCGAATGACATACCCCGTGAATACATCGATGCTCGGGTCAAACTCCGGCCCCATGAGCACCAAATTCGTGGCCTTCACATCGTTGAAGTGGTCGTAGTTCTCGTACTCGGTATACAAGTCCTCCCAATTGCATTCTGGATCCAGCGTGCATTGCGTTAACATCAGCCCCAATGCCAGGCAAGCGAAAAATTTCAGAAGTGTGTTGTGCATAGGGCTCTAAGTTACGAAACCCCGCTCTATGTTCGGCTTATTTTAGGTACAACGCAGGCCCGTCATTCATCAATGCCAGCGTACCATTTTTATATGGCAAAAACGCCCTCACAGAGCCCCTAAGAAGGTAGTTAGAAGGTTTGGATTCTGGGCCCAATTGGCCCCATAACAGCCCCATTCCACACATGTTTTCCACCGTGCCTATGCTCGTATGGAATGCGTCCGAACCTCCGCCGATCCACCAAGTGTCGCCGTCGAACCAGCTTGCAGTGAGCGGCGCCCTGTTTGCACGTCCCGGCAAACTGTACGGCTTGAACTTGCCGCCATCGTTTATCAGCAACACACTTTGGGTCATGTCCACACTAAAATGCTGCGCCCCCTCGAGCGCTCCCTCGAACAACTTATCAAACGGCTTCCCAGAGAAATCTCGGTTCTTCAGATAAAACTTACGGTACTGCACACTTTCCTTGATGAGCTCATCGCGCCCAAAAAGCGGGTATCGTTCGCCCTGATTCACGTAGCTGTACAAGAAGTCTCGGTCGCCGTTATTGTCCAAATCCTTGATCCACAGCTCCAGCGGCTCTCCTACGCCCAAGTGAATGCCATGGTTTTCACCTATGGCCCCAGCGAGCAAATCCAAATCCCCGTCTTGATCAATATCCGCCGCGTCCAAGTGACGCCACAAACTCGCTTCCGTCAACTTTGTAATGACCGGCGATCCAGATGCAAAATCTATTTTTTGAACGCTTCCCCAGTCCGTAGCCACCGTAAGCTCCTTTCTACCATCGCCATTCAAATCCACAGCTATGGCATCCGTAATCATCCCCAGGTTATGGGTCCATTGTTGCGAGCGCCACTCCAGCGCCCCCTCATTTGTGCCAAAATATACCGCATGCTCCGGCGCCGCCCCATAGTCGTTCCACACGCTGCGCTCGCCTACAAAAACATCCTCAATGCCGTCGCCATTCACGTCTAGCACCGCCACCGCCGACGCGTTGGTTCCCGGTCCCTCAATGACCACGCCCGAACTCGTCGTCCCAGGGGTCGTATAGTATCGGTCTTGCTGGCGTTCGTTGCTATTGGGCAATTGGCTGCTTCCGCTCACGACAATCAAGGCTTGCTGACCGTTGCCCAGGGTGACCAGGGCCGCATCTGTGTCCTCGTATTCCAAGTCCTTTACGATCTGGACTGTGTCCCAATTTCCTTGGTGTTCCCGCGCCCAGAAGGGTGTTTTTCTAAAGCTTGCGCCTACATAGACATAATCCCCCCACACGGCTCCCGCCGGCCCCATCTCGTCCACACCCTCAAGCAACAAGGGAGTTTGTACGAAGGAAGTGTAGGCATCCTCCGCGTGTCCAAAAGGCAAAGTATCTGGTAAGGCGACTTGGTATTTTGCGGGCAACGGAGAATCTTTTACCCCCATGGAGGATCCTTCTCCAGGACGGAGGAAGTTCAGTTCGCCAGGCATAAGAGTAAAGGCCTCTTGCGCACCCGAAGGCCATTGGACCAAGATAGCACCGCCAAAATCATCCGCGATTCTTCGTCCTGAACTGTGGCTGAGCCAGCCGCGCGTTCCTATGTTCCAATGCGGCAAGGCACCGCTGCGCTTTTTGTAAGAGACTGAATACCCCCCGAAATCCACCATGGTAGAGGGTACACCCAATACGTTTTCATAGAGTAGGGCTGGTCCGTCTAAATTATTCACGACTAAATCCCATTTCCCGTCATTGTTGAAGTCCCCGTAGGCACTACCATTGCTCGTCCCCTTATAATCCAGTCCCCAACCTTTGGTGGTTTCCACAAACGCGCGGTCGTCAATTTCCGCCGCTAGGTTCATAAAGGCCCTGTTCTCCACCTCACCCGGAGGCATTTTACCGTAGATCTGCTCGTCAAGTGCCGCACCGCCACCGCCGTTGCTCAGGAACTGGATGTAGTCCAAATCATTGGGACGCCTCTTGATCCCGTTGGTGATGTAGATGTCCTTGGTGCCGTTTCCGTCGAAATCCTCAAGCAGCACGCCCCAACTCCAATCCGTACTTTCCACCCCGTGATAGGCCGCTGCATCCTCAAAAACAGGCACATCGGCTGCCTTACGGGGCAATGTCCCCGCATTCAGGTGCATGCTGTTTTTTGGGAACTGTTCCACATAGCCTTGGCCACGCTTGTATTTATGGATGTGGAAAGGCTCTGCACCTAATGCATTTTTGCGTTCCACCTCATCCCATGGCTTCATGTCCAAGGTGAACAGGTCAGGCAGTCCATTACCGTCTAAATCTGCGGCATCTGCTCCCATGGTGAACTTGCTGTTGGCTCTAAAACTTTGATCTGTGGCCAATTCAAACTTCTGCCCACCTTGATTTAAATACAAGTAGTCGTTTTCATGAAAATCGTTGCCAATGAATAAGTCGAGGTAGCCGTCGGCATTGAAATCTTCGGCCACAATACTAAGGCCATAGCCTATTTGAGAACCTAATATGCCCCACTCCTCAGAGCGGTCTTCAAAATCGGGCTGCTCTGGATTCCCAGTATTGAGAAAGAACAAATCGCCGGCCTTAGGGTCTCTAACATTGCGCTGTGAAGCGTTATTAAAGGCACCTGAGGGATGCACGCTATGGCGCAATACATAGAGGTCTTGGTCGCCGTCGTTATCGGCATCGAAGAACAGGGCTTGTTGCCCATAACCCACCACGTCCATGCCTTCGACCAAGCGCGTTTCGGTGAAGGTGCCGTCACCGTTGTTGAGGTAAAATTCGTTGTGACCTTTCCAATGTAGGTATTCCACCGCGCTGAGGTAAATATCAGGGTAGCCGTCTGCGTTGATGTCGGTGATGGATACGCCCGTTTGAAAATCTGATGCTCCAGAAACTCCGGCGGCTTCAGCGCCTTCTTCAAATTGCCAATCACCCTTGTTCCAATACAGGGCATTGGGACCTTGGTTGCGGACAAAGTAGATGTCCTCAAGGCCGTCCCTATTAAAATCTGCTACGGCAACACCCGCACCGTTGTAGAAGTAGAGGTAATCAACGATGTTTTGTCCTTCGTTTTCCGGAAGGTCGTTTCGGAAGTTGATTCCAGATGGCGTGGCCCGTTCTTGGAATAGTGTAGGCTCTTCGGATGGGGTACACCCGGCCGCAGCTATCGCTATGAGTAAGAGCCAGCGCTTCATTAGTGGGACAGCTTGTATTCTTCTAACAGACCATCAACCTTACTGAAGAGCACATAGGTCTGGCCGTCTCTCTGATAATGTGTGATATCTCTGACCTGACCGTCGATATTGAGCCCGCTTTGTAATTGGGTTGCGGCACGCCATTCTCTGTTGCCGGTGTTTAGCAACACGGTCCCACGAGAGGCGTCGTAACGCCCCCATTCCGGCTGTACCTCGTATAGGTTCCCGCCCAGTATGAGGTCCTTGTCCCCATCGCCGTCTACATCGAGTACATCGATGGCATATACTGGGGCCGTTTGTGCTTGAATAGGGAGTGTGGCGTGCGAGAATATCCCATTACCGTTGTTGTAGAAACAGGTGGTGCGTAGGGTTTGCACTTGCAACAAGGCAGAGCGCTCGAGTTGGGTCGTATCGAAAACTTCAAAGACACTCTTTCCGGCGTATTGAGAGTATTCTAGGTTTTCTTTTTTCAAGTAAGGCAATTGGCTGATCATATTATGTCTCAATACACGCGGGAAGAGGGTATCTCCCCAGTACGAACAAAGGATAGGATCGGAATACGTGTTGTTGTCGAAGTCATTGACGAACAATACCATGGGCTTTTCAACCGAAGCTTCAAGGCGACAGTTTTCTCCAAGGTTTCCTGCGATGATATCTAGGGCACCGTCGCCGTCCAAATCTTCGAGACGAACGGTGTTCCACAATCCTTGGCTGTGGTCAAATCCAGCTTCTAGGGTACGTTCAGCGAATTGGCCTGCATCATTCATCCAAAGGCGCACACCTTGCCAATCTCCTACAGCAATGATGTCGTCGTCGCCATCACCGTCTACATCGCCCGCTTCGCAATCTGAAATCATCCCAATATTTTGGAACCCACGCGTGGTCATTCGCTCATTGCGAAGAACGCCGTCGCCATAGTTCATGAGGAACAACCCGCTTGCCGGCACACCGTAACGCCCTTTCACAGCGCGTGCGGCCACAAAAACATCTAGATCGCCGTCGCCGTCGTAATCTGAAACCGCGATGGACGAAGTGCGGATGGGAAGTTCTGGTAGGGCATTAGCGTCGTAAGTGAAGCGTCCCTTACCGTTGTTTTTATAGATGCGATCGTAAAGCGCGGCACTGCCGTTTTCCGGTTGAACAGAACCGCTGGCCACGTATAAATCGAGGTCACCGTCGCCGTCGTAATCGAAGAATTCAGCATCGGTATCCTCACATTCTGCGTGCTGTACGAACGGGGCATCGATATCTTGTTCAAACCCGTACCAATCCGACCCAAAGAATAGCTGTCCAGGCTGCCCTGCAGAGCCACATTGGTAAAAATCCACATAACCGTCGCCATTGATATCTGCTACGGCAAGTCTAGCGCCTTCAGAAGTGGTCATTTGAGGGATGAGCCGTTCTTCGTTAAACTGGCTATAGGGCGTTTCCGTGCGGCCGCCATAGGCCGCATTCATAGCCAACAGGGTGGTTGTGATTTTCTTGGGTGCAGCTGCAGGTGATGCAGAAGCACGTCGAACCACATATAAAGAATCGGCGGGTATGTCCGTAAGGGTTTGCTTCTCTTCAGGTGACCATTGTACTACAAGGCTATCAAGGATTTGGTGTGCTCCTAGGCCCAAGTGAATTCTCGGGTCCACGCTGCTCTGAAACCCTTTCATCGGAACATTCTCTGCGTAGTACATACTTCCTTGTGCATACGCATATACTTTGGCGCCTATGGCCAATTTTTCGCCGTCGCGCAGCTCAATTTGCACGCTGTGGTTTTCGGGGTGAATGGTTTCGGCATTATTGCGCCAGATAAAAGGTGCTTGATTTACGTTGTTGACAACCAAATCTAAATCGCCGTCATTATCTAAATCCGCATATACGGAGCCATTGCTGTGACTAGGAACGCTGAGACCCCATTCCTTCGCTTGGTCAACAAACTTGTACCCGCCGGCCACATTTTTAAAAGCATAATTTGGAATGCGAGTAGTGGGCATCAAGTCGATGAGCTCTTTATAGTTTACCCCTTCTTCGGTAACGATGGCACGCATCACCTCTTCGTTACTGATGTAGTTGATGTAATCTTGATCCGTCAAGTCATGTGCAATCCCGTTAGAGATGTATAAATCGCGCCAACCGTCATTATCAAGGTCAGCAATGAGGGCACCCCAAGACCAATCGGTGGCTTCGACGCCAGATAATTGGCCAATTTCCACAAAATCACCGTCGGCAGTATTCAAGTGGAGCATGTTGCGGTTGAACTGGTGGTAATAGCCCCAATCCAATTTCCCTTGATACACATCCCAATTTTCAAAAGTGGTGGTCTGGTTCAACCTGCGCACGCCTTGAGGGAGCATGTCGGTCACGAATAAATCCGGAGCAGCATCGTTATTGATATCAGCCATATCCGCACCCATAGAGGCGAAGGAAGTATGGCGCATGTGCTTTTCCAATTCTTCGCTGAAGGTGCCGTCGCCTTTGTTGATGTACAGGTAGTCTTTTTCAAAGAAGTCGTTGGATATGTAAATATCGAGCCATCCGTCGCCATTCACATCCCCAACGGTCGTTCCTAGGCCGAAACCTATTTCACTTCCCATAATTCCAGCCTCCTCACTTACATCTGTAAAGTGACCTCCCTCATTGCGGTATAATTTATCGCCGCCCTCAGGGTCGCGAATTTCACGTGAGCTTTTCTGTAGGTTGAAACTCCCTATGGCGCGGTAGCTGTTGTTCAACACATACAAGTCTAAATCTCCATCTCTATCGTAATCAAAGAACACCCCATGAGTACTCAAACCTTGATCAGCCACGCCCCAAGCATCGGCAGATTCAGTAAAGGTGTTGTCCCCGTTGTTAAGGAACAGTTCGTTGGCACGACTATCTCCTTTGATATCTCCAGAATTGGCCACATATATATCTAACCAACCGTCGCCATTCACATCGGCCATTGCAGCGCCTGTCGACCAAGCTTGTTTACCGCTGGTTCCGGAAGTCTCTGTGATATCGGTGAAAGTCCAATCCCCATTGTTCAAGTACAACTTATTCGAGGTTTGGTTGGCGGTGAAGTATAGATCCACATAACCGTCGTTGTTAATGTCCCCCACGGCAACCCCTCCGCCGTTGTAGAAATTGCGGTAGTTGAAGACGTTGAAATCCTTGTCGTAACTCAAGTTGTTTTGAAAGTCGATACCAATTTTGGTCGACTCCATCTGAGTGAACAACGATTCAATCTTAGGACTATATGTACACTGCGCTACGGTAAATCCGAGCAGCGCTAAGAGTGCGATTTTTCTCATGGTGTTGCGGAGTAGAAAGAGCTCCTAATATAATGAAGAAAGCCCGCACAAGGTGCGGGCTTTCCTGCAAAACATAGTTTCAGAGTGACAGGGATATTTTAGTAACCCGCGTTCTGAGTCAAGTTCGGGTTAGCACCCAAAGCTTCAGTAGGAATAGGTAGCAACTTAACATGATCTTGTTGTGCATCCTTCAACTCCCAAGCCTCGGTAAACTTGCCGAAACGGATCAAATCCAAACGACGTACAGCTTCCCAAGCCAACTCAAATCCACGCTCATCAAGGATATCATCCAAGGTGATTGCTGTCAACGCAGTTGCTCCGGCACGTGCGCGGATATCGTTAACAATAGATAGCGCAGTAGCATCATCACCTTGACGCAATGAGGCCTCAGCTTTGTGCAACAAAATATCAGCGTAACGGATAATAGCGTAGTCGTTACCAGCTTCACCACCAGCATTTGCTTGGTCAACCTCCCACTTCAACACACGGATACCGTTTGTTTCAGAAGCACCAGTAATACCTGGCAAAGAAGCAGTGAAATCTAGTGGGTTACCTTGACGATCTTGCAAAGGATCACCAGTTACGAAATCGTACTGTTGACCTACCAAGAAGATTTCTGAACGAACATCGTTCGCAGTATCGAACGTGTTGTAGAAATCAGCAAGGGTACAGAATCCGTTCCACGGAGATGCAGGCAATTGGTGGTAGTGAAGCGTACGCATGTTCAGCGTCCATCCCATACCGCCAGCCTGAATGTTAGGAATAGCGAATACTGTTTCTGATGATCCTTGGTTCTCAACAACAAAGTTGTCATGGAAATCAGCTTCTAGAGAGAAGTTACCGCTGTTGATGATAGCATCCGCCGCAGCTTCAGCATCCGCCCAACGAGCAGTACCAGTAAACTCTTCTGCGTTCATGTACATACGAGTAAGGATACCGTATGCAGACCACTTAGTCACACGACCGTACTGGTCAGATGAGTGAGAAGCAGCCAAGTTTGGAATCGCAGCGTTCAATTCAGTTTCGATGTATGCAAATACATCGGCACGTGGAGAACGTGAAGGCAAGTTCGCTGGATCGATAGAAGCAGCGTCCAAGATTACACAGTCGCCCCAGAAATCCATCAACATGAAGTAGTAGTAAGCACGTAGTGTACGAGCTTCTGCCATCATCTCTGCGTAGCTGTATTGGCTAAACAAAGACTGATCTGCAATCTCCAAATCGTAGATGAACTGGTTGGTTTGAGCCAGACCTTTGTTGATATCATTCCACATACCTACAACGTGACCGTTAGTAGGAGTCCAGTTGTGCTGGTGCAATTCGCGCCAAACACCACCATCACCCCAGTCACCACCACGGGTAGGAACAATAGTTTCGTCTGAAGTTACTTGTGAAATATTGAAGTAGTTCCACAAGAATGGACGAAGGTTTCCGTAAGAGTTGACGAGTACTGAGTAGTAATCGCCTTCGCTTGAGAAGAAGTTATCTGAGGTAATGTCCTCGTAGATAGTTTCCTCTAGATCAGTACAGCTCTGGAACGTAAGCGTTGATACGGCGGCGGCTGCAATCAATGCGATTTTTGAAAATCTCTTCATTGTTTGATCTATTTAAATTATTTCAAGTTGAATTTCACGTTCAACGCAATAGTGCGAGCACGTGGGTAGTTCATGTAATCAACACCCAAAGATGGAGCACCGTTTGCAGAAGCATCAGTGTTTACTTCAGGATCGTAACCGCTGTAGCCTGTGAACAAAAACAAGTTCTGTCCGCTTAGACCAACAACAGCTGAGTTCAACCAATCTACTCCGTTAACATCCAAGTTGTAAGAGATGTTCACGTTGTCGATACGCAAGAAAGATGCGTCTTCGATCCACTGAGAAGAATAAGTAGGTGTAGAAGTTAACATCGCATCGTCGAAGTCCAAAGCAGGCTTCATCAAGTTGATGTTGGTGTTCAAGTTATCAAGAGTAGTGTACTCCATGGCAGTGTTGTTGAATACATCACCACCTTGCTGACCGCGCAAGAAGATGCTTGCGTTGATTTTGCCGTAGTGGAATGTGTTCAAAAGACCGTAAGTGAAATCTGGCTGAGCGATACCGATGATATCAGCTTCGCTGCTGTAAGAACCATCAGCACTGTTGTAAACCAAACCGTAGAAAGTACCGTAAGCTTGACCAACAACCAATTTCTGAGAGTAAGCACCAGATTGACCAGCACCACCGATAGGACCTGTCAAGATCTGCTCGTTAGTACCTAGATCTTCAACCATCAAGCGAGAGCGAGAAAGGTTGAAACCGATATCCCAACCGAAGTCAGAAGTACTTACCAAGCTGTAGTTCAGCATCAAATCAAAACCGTTGTTTGATGTAGCACCTACGTTAGCCAACAATGTTGGAGCAACAGAAGGAGCTGGTGCAGGAACAGTCAAGAGAAGATCAGAAGTGTTTTTCTGGAACAAGTCGAAAGAGCCGTAGAACTTACCGCCGTTCAATTCCCAGTCAATACCTAGGTTGGTAGAAGCAGTACTTTCCCAACGCAGGGCTGAGTTAGCAGGGTTTAAGTAACCAGTACCTGAAGTTGAAGATCCGCCGA
>Ga0255756_1000837_pt1 | contig 36291 bp, 29 predicted proteins | sample 011ome_20_FD_179956 | JGI IMG/M metagenome (GOLD analysis project Ga0255756, IMG submission 179956) | Coastal salt marsh microbial communities from the Groves Creek Marsh, Skidaway Island, Georgia - 011509CT metaG (version 2) | ecosystem: Environmental > Aquatic > Marine > Intertidal zone > Salt... | reverse complement strand
ATCTGGGAATATTCAAAATTCAATTTCGACATCCATATACAGTCCCTCGAATGCGATGAGTCTTGAACCAAAGCTTCGCATTTATTCAAGAAAATAGCCTATCAAGTCTGGTTCGAACTGCTTTTGTCACCAAAACTCGTTTTTTTAGTGACCTCTTGCGTTTTATTAAATTATTACCACGTACTAAAGTACTCGTAGTACTAATAGTGATCTAGTACATTAAAAATACACAATATTGAATATTAAAATACCATTAAATGCGATTTCACGCGAGATTCGCAGTGCCGACGACGAGGGCGTCGACGCGTCGAAGTAACGACTTAGAATGATGACAATAAGAACCCTTACTTCGTTTATCTAAAAAATTCGCGTTTCCGGAAGTTTCGCTCGTCGACGTTAATGCGCTTCGCGCGAAGAGCCCTATGTAAGATCCCTACGCGTGGGGATAGTGTGTTTTTGTATAGGCAAACAGTAAGAATATGAATCGCGTGACACCGTTGTACCATCGCCGAGCTGAAATCGGGAATCATGACATTATCATAAACTGCGTCGTCAATCGACAACCGTATGCGCTGAAAATTCTAACAACGCATTAAACGTGTTTCTAAGACATCACTTGCGCCGTATATCGCGGCGTCTCGTACGCGCCGTATATGCGCACCCGGAAATCCGCGCGAGAACCGGCTCGTGAAAAAGTAATAAAACTTGTTAGCGCACCACGTGGTGTACGGTCGGTCGAACCGTATTGTGATAATAAAAAGGTTGTGAACTTAAATCATGCGAGTTTTTTCGTCATCGTAGTAATCATGATAATCGACAGAAACCGCGCAGAAAGGGGGAGAGGGATGGAAGGAGGAGAGTTTTGGTGAGCCGGCGGAGCACTTCGTAAATCTTGTTGCAAAATATCGTAATATTTATTCTGAAATTTTGCTAACGCGAAATGTCAGAATCCCAAAGTGTGGTCCACAATTTGTGGACCTAACTGGCACGGGGGCAGAGTTTGGGTGGAGCTAGCGAGGCAAAGTTGCGGACGTACGTGTAAGAGGGTGCGCTGCGGCGCGAAAATCACGCCGGGTGTATCTCAAGGCCTATTCCAAACGTAACTTTGAATGAAATACTCTTCGGTGGCAAAGTTTGGTGTCACGAACGCGCGCCCGCTGCATGCCTTATCCCGGGCACAACGTAACTTCTCGCCTAGACTGAGAAGAATCGTACCTGTTGCAAATGCGGCGTTTGTGAACGCAGATGCGATCGTCTCGTGTCGTATCACTCACGATGATATTACTGATTTCGTCTCAGTCGAGTTCTTAGCCAAAACCGAGAGTAATCAGAAAATATGGTACGTTCAGCCTTAACTGCTTCATGGTTGAACTGAGAGCTGTTCTGTTCAGGCTTCCAGCTACAAACGTTTCCGAGGATCTTCGCAATGACTATGAAAGAGCTTGGTGGAGAGTATGTCGAGAGGTGAATAATTATATCAGGAGTGAGCCCGTGTTGAACGCTTGACCAAAATTGTAGGGCGGAGATAATCTTCTAGATAGCCTGAAGGCTGGCGGTGACGTTTTGGTTTTAGCTAGAGACAAGCAGCAACGGAGGTAAACAATATTCCACATGTGTTCTGATTTGGGGTTGAATAAGTATAGTGGGCTTCATTATGCGTGTGGCCTGGGTGATGTTGACGCAGTTCGAGCTTTGATAAGCTGCGGTGCGGAAGTCGATGCCCAGGTAATATGGTTTTCATTTATTATTTGACAACTTACAAATATTGTTCAGGATATTGATGGCTATTCACCGCTACACATTGCAGCTGGTTACGTGCACGAGAATGTCATAAAACTTTTAATGGCATCCGGTGCGAATCCCAGTCTCGAGGATAACACTGGGCGTTCAGTAAGTATCATCCGTTTATTCAGCCTATCGACCTCACTGCGATCATAGGCGCTGATGCTTTTAGAAACACTTTTAGAGAACACACCTGCCACGACAGCTTCATTCTCAAAACGACTAGCGATGGATGCGGTTGCTACGTCTCTGAGAAGCTTTATGTTTGAGGAAGTAGTTCCAGACTCTATCACGCGCAAGCGGTCAGATTCCAACGAGCGTTCCCAGTTCCTCGTCAGCTGGATGGATGGTAAGTTCTTATGATCACGCCAACGTATCCACCACTGCAGACTGATTTAACCATAGGTTTCGAATCCATTTGGATGGAGGAGGCAGATATAGCAGACGACTTGTTGGATGAGTTTGAAAGCGGAGTTGAGAGGGCCAAAGTAGAACGTATTATACAGATTATGCGTCCAAGTGGAAATGAAGAGCTAATTAAGGTAAGATCACACATTCAAAGCGTCAGACGACTCTCACCTTGATTCCCAGTGGAAAGATAGCCACGTACTCAGTTGGCGTAGATATTGACATGTTACATTTATTTCTCTCAGACAGCAGTTAAGATCTAAAACGCACGGAGCCGCTCGCTCACCCAAAATGTAATTATCATTACTATGCTTCGTAATCTGTGCGCGTCATTGAACACGCGCGCTTCAAAGTGCAGTCACGACGCCGACAGCCCTCATGCGCACACAGTGGATGGATTGCCAGTGAGTTCATCATCCTTTCTGTTTTCATAAATTGCATAGATTCAGTCTAGTTTGCACTTTTCAAATTCAATATCCACTGACTCGATGTCGAATGTCAAGTCGTGCTCGCGTGTAATTTTTCCCAACCATAGTTTGAAACAACAGTATAATGTCCGATCCAATATGGCCACTTTCATAAATACCACTATGTTGCAAACGTCTTTTACTCGCCTTTGACTTGAAAACGGGAAATGAACACAGGAGTGCCAAAGTTCATGCACGTGCCCCATTTCGTGGCGCATCTGCGCCACAATATCGTACCTTCATGCAACAAGGACATTCTTTTCGATCGCCTGAGAAATTCATAAAAACTCTTCAAGATTTGGAGAGGTTTCGTGGGTCGAATACTTGCTCAAAAATCTTGAACTTCATCAAGGTGAGGTGAAACGTCAATTTCTTAGGCTGTTCAAGTACTTACGCGTTTTCCAGGATATAAATATTCAAATGCCGGGTACAGATGTCTTGACCGAGCAAAGTTCAGCGGTTCGCGTTCTGCTAGACTTTTTTCTACGACTACGATTATCGCTAGAGTCGCCGAGTTCAACGTCAAACTGTCGTTACGGAGATCCGAAATTTAGAGTTTGGCACGGCTATCTATATAACGAAGTTCAATGTTGTCACGCGTGCTTCAAGATCGACGAATACTTACTTTTAACTGCGTAGCACTGCTGACTGTTTTGCTACCTGAGAAAGTTCTTGTACGTCGACAAATTTCCTGTTGTTAACCTCTGTGACTGACAAGCTAGGCTTCCCGGATCGAGCTAACTCCATATCTCATGGCAAGGTAATTAAAATTGTAGGTTTAGACGATTTCACTCACCTCCGTAGTTTCGGTGACCCCGACCGCTTGGACTTTGGAACGGGGCATGAACTTTCGTTTGTTTCTTTTTTACTATGCTGTTATGTGTTAGAAATATTCTCTTTGGTAGACTTACGATCACTTGGAGCCGAAGTATTCCCAATGTATATCGCACTAGTACGTGCATTGCTTCGCAAATTTAGGTTAGTGATGTATGTTCCAAGATTCGTTTTTTTCTTCACATAGAACGGGAAGGCTAGAGCCAGCAGGCTCACGGGGTGTTTGGGGACTGGACGATTACTTTTTCCTACCATTTTATTGGTAAGTCATCATCTTACATATACTCGACTGTGATTATGTTTGTGGACTAGGGGCTCAGCACAGCTCATCAATCACGAATCTCTTTTGCCATCGTCAATACATGATGCTCACTTGATCGAGAAATTCAGAGAGTCCTTCTTGTATTTTTCAAGCATCGATTTTATCATGAAGGTAAACTTTAGTGAAATATATGTAGATTTGGTTGATTTAACGAGAGCTACTTTAGTCTAAATCGGCATCTTTAAGTGCAACTTCGCCACTGCTTGTTGATGTAAGTCAGATACGTACTTGGAAGAAAATCAACAGTGGCCTGCTAAAAATGTATCAGGTGCGTCAGTTCATCCAGTACGCTTTGGCACGATCAAAATATTATGATGAAATTCACGTAGGGCGAGTGCTTGTCCAAACTTCCAATAATGCGCCATTTTCTATTTGGAAGTATTTTGCCTTTTGAATGATTCGAACTGTCGATTTATTTTATGTGCATTTCGCAAAACGCACAGCCACGAACTGATTTTCATGGAATTTTCTCTGTGTGTTCGCTATTTTCTTCCATGTCTCTTACGACTGATGGGTTCAAATATATCAATTGATAGACGAATTCATCTTTACTTGGGTAAGATATTGTTGTTTTCTTCTCATAGAACTGGTGCGCACTGGTGCTTCACGGTGCATGGCTAAGAACAGGTCAGTCAGAGTGATGCTTCGCTTGAGTATTTCCTGCGCTTTAGGTTTCAACGGTTCAGGTAAGCACGTGAGCGTGCTCTCGCGTTCAGGTTCTGTTGAACTCTGCTTATTTTGAGAGTTCTTTAGTGACCAACGTAAATATTTTGCATCACCACCAAGAGCTGAGCGGGCTGCCTCGTTTGCGGCTATTGCTCTGGCGCGATCTTCCTCCTCTTGTAGAACTTTTGTAACCTTCTCTTTTAGCTGATCGTCATCATCAGGCGCGACTCGACCGCGTTTGAGCGTCTCTCCGGCTAAAATGAGAGCCTTCCGTTCCTCAGCGCACCTAAGATTTTGCCGTTCCTCTACACCGGCGTTCAGTTGCCTCACACTTTGTCTCGGTGAGCTAACCTTGCGAGATGTCCTCGTGTGAGCACCGTGAGACCCAGCTATCGTGACAACTGTATTCACAAAGAGCTCCAAGCGTGATTTCAAGCCCATAAATACCACATCGATTATGTCATCAGTAGTTCTTCTGATATTGTATTTGCGCAACAAGTGTAAGCGTTGCTTCACGAACACTTCAAGATGTCTTCGTTGTGAGTTATTGGAAAGTTGTAGAGAATTGCTACGATCGCTTCTGGGGTTCCCTGTGCTGCGACCTTGTAGTTCATTCTGATATAGACTCGTCGGACGAACGCCAACTTCAGTAACGTCTTGAAAAGCTTCCTTTGAGCTTGAAACTGGAGAGCTTTTTGTGAAAAGTTCATAAGCGGCCTTTAAAACACATACACGACGCTCTAGATAGATGTCACGAAACGCATTTTGCTTGTTTACGCGACCACCAGTCTTATTGGAAAAGTACGCTTCAACGAGTGCGCCAAAATCTTCTGTGCTTTCATATTTTCTGACATGAAGCAGGAAAGTACTCAAGTGTAACTGAGGAGGAGTCCGCGCCTCTATGGGGTCAACCGCGATTCCGGACATCGTGATACCGTACGATTGTACGCTACTGTACAGTTATGCCGGCTGAGAATAGCACACGTGGGGCGCGCAATTGTATCACGTTGTACCAGTCCGGGACAACAAAAATAGATTACTTCCGGGTGTTCCGTACGAGAAATTGATTGACCTGTTGACAGATTGATAGATTGACGAGTCATGACCAGTAACGAGTCCCATTTATCTCTATTTTTAGCAACAAAGTGGTCAGCTCCGAGTCAACTCGACCGCGGACTAATAACTCGTGTTGGGTAATAATCCCTCCGACTACACGCTATGACTTGTTTAATTCCTACTACTTCGATCGCGTACGTACGTGCACGGCGTACATGAAGATGTTCGTAGTTCAGTATGAATAAGTCCGTCGAATAAATACAGCTGTGGCTGTGGCGACGCAGAAAGTCCAACGCAGAACGTAAGACACCGACGGTTGTCGCGCACTGTGGAGCTGCTGTGGAGTTGTTTCAGAGCATAGCGGCCGAAGATGGCACCGATATTACGCGTACACGTTCCTTTCTTGAAGATCTCGCCCTCAAAAGTTGCCTGGCGAGAGCACGACGTGTCAGCTTACGAAGCCGTGCATATTCGGTCGACCGGTACTCAACCGCGTGTGATGTCAGTTTCTACTTCCGTTGACTATCACGGAGTCTCTGCACTTGTTCGTTTTACTCGGCCGCACACTGTGTTGGGTACAGTGGTATTTTCTCTGAAAGCACGCGCCGTACTCTTTCACGCTGAGTTCTTTTTGTCTAGACCAGCGTATGCTCCATGACGTTATTGGCAGCGTCACATGTTCGTATCTTTGACGTATTCGGCATACTCGGTCAAGTATGAAAAGAATGTTCTCCATCCCATCGCGTTGTCCTAAAATACACTGTTCTAGGCACTGCTGCCCGCCGTCTTCATGAATATTGCAATTGTCGGGCTTAATCAGGTGTATGATAAACGAATCGATATGGTACTTTTCGAATGTGCCTCATATTGTATCAATATCAACTTAGTCCCAGGTCAACAAACCATATTTACCTATGGCAAGTGGTGAATTTAGCTCGAATACTGGACTGCTCTTGGTTTCTGCTTCTACAGCTGTCGCTTTTGTGTGGGGTATCGTGTATTGCTTGCCTTGCGTCAATATGTATTAAGTAGCTGTAGGCGCTCTCAGCAAATCTACTGCGCTCATTTCAACTCTACTCGTGAGGTAGGTAGTTTTGAGTCTTATGTACGCTTAGCTTCTCACGAAAGTACTTTCAGCCTCGTACTCGGAATACTTTATTCAGTTGATTTGAAAATGCTTCGTTGGAAGGTACTTTTATTTTCTTGCTGTTTCTGCCTTTTCTTATGATCGAAGCGCTTTCCGCTTCTTGCGGCTAGTTGCATATTATTAGTCAGAGCTCTCACTGTGCACGTCGGATTTTTTTTGCATGCTAGGTTCGAAAGTTGCTGTATGAGTTGAAGCCGCAGATTGACTTTTCACAGCCCACAGCCCATAAATATTATACCACCATCGTTAATGCATGTCGTGGCAGTGATGACTATTTATTCTATAGTTATAGCGATTTTCAAGGCAACTTAATTAAAGCAGTAGAACCTATATTCGTGTGAAGTTTGTGTGTAGGATCTTCCTGATATTTCTGGCGACGCTATTCATGGGATAAGAACCATAGGGATACGGTTAGGAGCACGTTCTGAATTGGATTTCACTTGCGCGCGATCTGACCATATTATAGGTAAAAACGGCATTCTGGTTGTGTGTATTTTTATTGTTTCTTGCTCAGATTTGGTATGTTGATTTATGTGAGGGCTAGAATTAAATTTATTGGCTTCTCCTCAGGGGAGCGGTGCATGGTTTTCACAGTGGCTCCATACTTGGATCTGGTGTTCTGGTGAATATGATGAGTCAATCCATCTGATGCTAGCTGAAGCTGTAAACCTTGTTAGATCACCAGTCACGTGCTCGGTGTGGTGTTTGTACTCACGAAAGCATTTAAAGTAGACTTACTGTCTTCTGCATCGCTACACGCATATTACATGTTTATTTGGAAGGTGATTTATTTCCCATCACTCTCGAGCTACTGAATTGACAATCACAGCTTTTTTATGTGCAATATCTTCTTTTTCCATTCTTAGCGTGAACTTTATCATGAAGAAAACTCAAGTTGAACGCAGCACACTGAGTCAGAAATCCGAACGCAGACGCACTTGCAAATACAACTGTATTTGCATTACTTTTGACGCATGGCGCTGATTCGAATCTAATAGTTAATATGCATTATTATGATTGTTACTTAGGGTGACTAAGAGTAGAACTTCATAACTCGGGCGTAACTTCGTACTTTATGGCCGAGTTATGAAAATGACTCTTAGTGCAGAGCGCCTCATAACTTTTAGACACGAGTTATGCGAAAATGACCAAGAGCTAATTTTCATAACTCCTTCGTAACTCGGGCACTTTGACGAGTCATGAACTGTGATCCCCGATCGTACTCGATTCCGTTCACGTCCGTTTGTCCGAATTATGCGTCACATGACTAAGAGTTAATTTTCATAACTTGGGCCTAACTCGACCCCCTCGAAATTAACTCAAGGATTGACCAATCCCGAGTTATGAAGAAGACGCGAAAATCTTCATAACTCGGGCCCGAGTTATTAAGATTTTTAAGGAAATTTCATAACTTTTATGAAAAAAACGTACTCTTACCCCCATTTTTTTCATAACTCGGGTCTAAAAGTTATGAAAGCGCGGTACTCTTAGTCACCCTTAAACATTCTGTTGAGTAAGTTACGTTCGAATTAGAATACCAACGATTAGTTGCGTCTCTATTACAAGGTGTATTCACATGCAACGTATGATAGTTATAGGTTTAAATGACTAAAACAGTCCTATAGTATGCGTTTCTACACATGATGTTACCGTTTATGTCTAGAATATACTTAGGTATAATGGTAATATAATATGATGTTCATATGAGCAGAAGGCCTAATACTTACGTGCATTATCTGACACATTCATACATTGGAGATTCCAGCACTTGACTATTGAATGTGTGGATTTCCGCGCAGATGTTTCGAAACGCGTCCCCGCCTTGTCCGGCCTGCCGGCCCTAGGTTTTGGATCGCGAAAGGCGTAGGTGCAGCGCGTGCGTGACGACTGGCACGTCATACACCACATCACTCCAACGTTACCATAAATCACGCAAGTATGTTACAAATGTCGAGTTTGCCAGTGGCCTGTAGATCACCATTGGTTAGCCAGTCGCTCCGACCATCGCAGCTTGCTTTCGGCAAGGCGGCTGTGCCCAAGAGCCTGGCGATCAGACCGGCCTTTACGAGCTCCGATCGCGTAACTTTCCAAGTAACAGCGGGCAAAATGAAAACGCGAAAATCTGCGGCGAAGCGATACAAAGTCACGGCAAGTGGCAAGGTACGTCCGACGAACAACCGTGTAGTTTTTGGTACCGGGGTCTTCTCTCTCGCTCTCTCCTTATCTATACAGGCGGTAGCGGCTTAAATCCGCGCACGCCATTCGTAGATATTCAAAATTCTCATTCAAATCGAGTTATTGACCTTTTCATTTACAGGTTTTGCATCGACGCCCGGGAAAAGCGCACTTGAACGGGCCAAAAACGTCTGAGCGCAAGTCCAGACTGAGCATCGAAGCCACTGTTGGGACCTCCCAATTGTCGTTGGTCCGCGCGTGCCTGCCTTACGCGCGCATCTAGATTGACTAGTAGACACGAATTTACGCGATAATTTAAATAGTATAACCATATGCATCGAGCGAAAACGCGCGCGCCAAAACTTGCACGGTTGGTTCAAGTTCTCAATAAACGTGTCCCCTCCGCGTGTCCCCGATGCAACACGCTTCACATTCGATCAGATGTACCCGCATCATCCAAGCCGATCGCGTTCGATATCATTTTTATGGTAACTACATCTTCGGTACGCGGTCGAACTATGGTGTTGGTAGTGTGGAGTTTGCAGACCCCCATAGTCACTCTTTGCACTTAAACGATTGAAGCCATAAGGCCAGCGCTGGAACTCCTTGCATATGTGCTATTATCTTGGTGATGACCGTGCATTTTATATTTTTTCCGGAGGTGCCAATGCGTGACTGAGGAACAATGTGTGGTATTTTCGCCGCGTTAGAGGGCGTTAGCGGTGCCCAGATACATGTTGGGGAAATTTTGTTGAGTGGCGGCGGGTCTTTAAATCATCTCCGATCGATGCGAGGCGACCTTATGCCCGACAGTAGCGTAAATGTCGCCCTAGCTCGTCGCGGTCCAGATAAACGTGGCGTTTGTGAGCGAACTGTGAACTCAAGTACGCGGCTTGTGATGCAATCCTCGCTTCTACAAACTCGAGGTACAGGACTCACAGCTACACCGATGTGCGATCGTGAGACTCAGAATGTTTTAGCTTTCAACGGTGAAATATACAAATCGGATATTACACCAATAATGGGCAGTGACACGTTGTGGCTCTTTCATCAACTTTTAGCACACTGCGAAGAGCAGAACATCGTGCATACTCTTTCCACACTCAGGGGCCCTTGGAGTTTAATTTATTGGCAAGCTGCAGATAAACGATTGTGGGTTGCGAAAGATATTTTAGGAAGACGGAGTCTACTTGTGCACTTTCCGAACGAAGATGAAAATTACTTTGCAGCAAGTTCAGTTGTACCATGGAAGCACCGTGAAAATTGGTCCGACATAGCTCCTGGTATATATAGTCTACAAATGAAAACAGGGGATCATAATGCCATCACACAGTGGAAAAATCACAAATGGGTTGACTTCATACCAGTTACGCTCGCACGCTTCAAACGTAAAAATGATGATGAGTCCAGAAATATCACAGTTGGAGACCAGAATGAAACACATATTTTACACTACAAAATATGGGGCACGCTAGATGAAGCTGTGCACACAAGAACAGTACACTCAGCTTGTTTCAAGCGACGCCACCAGGATGTGAGGAGCTCCGACGCTTTGTTTGGTGTACTTTTTTCTGGGGGGCTCGACAGTGTTTTGTTGTGCACCTTATTGCACCGACACCTACCACCTGAGCAGGTCATAGATCTTTGTAGCGTTTGTTTCGACTCTGGTGATTCTCCCGACAGAAAGGCGGCAAGAATGGCTTTACGTGAAGTTGAGCAAGTCTCACCTGGGCGCAAGTGGCGACTAATTGAAATTGACGTGTGCGCTAAGGAAGTTGAAAGTGCTCGACAGCACGTATGTTCTTTGCTATATCCGAGTGATAGTAAGATGGATTTTAATATAGGGATTGCCCTCTGGTTTGCAGCGAGAGGAAGAGGTTTCATAAACCTAAAGCATACATTACCAAGAATACCATATACATCGAAGGCTCGCGTGCTCTTTTCTGGTCAAGGTGCTGACGAACTATTTGCTGGTTACAGCCGGCACCGTACAGTATATCAAACCTTCGGCGAGAAGGCCGCCGACGAATGCATTCGTAAAGAGATATTACGACTTTGGCGACGGAACATGGGTCGAGATGACCGTATCATATCCGATCATGGAAGAGAAGCACGCTTCCCATATTTAGATGAGAACGTTGTGCTCTCAACACTTGCGGTGTCATTTTCGACTTTAGCAGACTTAAGACTACCTCAAGGCGTCGGAGATAAGATATGTTTGCGCATACTCGCAAGTCATACGGGTTTACTTTCAACGGCATGTAGAGCCAAGCGGGCTATACAGTTTGGTAGTCGCGCTTCAAGTCTTCACCACTGAAGGCTCACATGTTTATTTGCTCGCTCAAGGGTATCTCGTATTTTGTCACAGCGTTACAAATCACGAGCATAACCAGACTGTGTATTGCGTACATACTGGAGAGGCAAGGCGTTATTCATGATGTACTCAGAGGTCACTGCAACATTCTCGGCTCGCGACTCAATCTCCGACTCTTCTTCTGAATCTTCAGTTGACGTAGATAGCAACTTCATCTTCGTGTCTTGCTTGTTCAAAGTGTCAGCTGTATAGCCGGTTGAAGACTTTCGAAAAATTTTGACTGCTGCTTCTGGCTGTTCCGCTGTCATGCGGCCGCGAATCTCGAAAGGTCTTGCTACAGAGGCTGTGGCTGTAGGGAGTGGGAGCGGGTCTGGCCCTGGGCCGTAAATAAATTGGTTTTATTTTACCGGTACTTGTACCAAAATAAATTGGTAAATGGGTCACCGTTGCGCAGTTCTACGGTCGTACCGACCTTCGCTGCGCGCCGTGGCAGGATAAGTATGCTCGTGGTAACTACCTAGCTTGTTTATGTCCGCCAATACTGTTGCGATTGTATAAATATTCAACAAATGTGTAAAGGTTAAATCGAGCTGAAGACGAAATAATAGTATGAAATATGCGCGCTCAGTCTGTCAGTGTACATGAGACTTTTGCAGTTGCCTATGAAGTTGCGCTCGTAAACTTCAAGAAACACTGATGACGAGGAAAATTTGTACAGGGCTGCCACACTTGAGTGATCGGCCGCGAATGTGCTAAGCTTGAGCTCGTTGAAACGACCAGCGTAATCTAGCGCGCGCAAACATCACTGCGTTTTAGCGCTAACCGTTCGAGGATGTTTGAGTACTTCGAACAGTATCCAGTGCGCGTCGAAGCCTGGCTGGAAGATACACCTTCGACTCGAACATTTTTACTGACAGTTCTGGTTACGCACTTGCTAAGTGCATGCACGAGCTTCATACTGAGAAATTCGTACAATAGATCACGATCAAGAAATACGCTCGTTGAATATGTACAACGGCTACCAGTTATTCAGTATTATATTCAAATCGTGAGACAAAAAGTTGTGTCGGAAGTATCTCAATCAACGAAAAACAACAAACGGTTAAGGTCAGAGTCCGCTCATCTTCCTTCTGATGGACTCTCCACCGAAGCTGTGCTGGCAGAGTGCGCGCGCCTGATCTCCACTGACTCTGAGCACACGACGAAGATGTCTGGAGCGATATACGTACAACCAGATTCAAACATTTTCAAACTGTGCAGTACTGCATACAGTATGTTTGCGCATACGAATCCACTACACGGCGATGCTTTTCCAGCTGTATCCAAAATGGAGTCTGACATTGTGTCGTTCACTGCGACACTTTTAGGTTCAAAGTTTGACGATGAGGTCTGTGGAAACTTGACATCAGGTGGCACAGAGAGTATATTGAGCGCAATTCGAACCTCACGCGATTTCATGAGATCTACTCGTGGTATAAAATATCCTGAGATGTAAGTTTGATGCATTCAGTTAAGCTTTTTAGTACTGACAAAACGCGTAGGGTTGTAGCTACTTCTGCGCACGCTGCTGTGTATAAGGCGGCTGAATATTTTAACATCAAGCTAAATCTAATATGCACGGATAAGGAAGGGCGACTCAGTGTCCAAGACTTGAAAAGGAGTATGAACAAGAACGTCATTTTGGTATATGCTTCGGCACCAGGATATCCGCACGGAGTTATTGACGACGTTGAAGGCATTGCACACGTGGTCAAGTATTGGGGTTGCTGTCTCCACGTTGATGCATGTCTAGGTGGTTTTGTTTTACCTTTTGCGCAGGATTCGTCGGTGTTGGATATTTCTTATGCGCCATTTGATTTTCGTGTCCCTGAAGTTACCTCTATGAGTGTGGACACTCATAAATATGGCTGTGCCCAAAAGGGTTCATCAATTACACTATATAAAACACGTGAACTCCGAAAATATCAGTTCACAGCGGTCTCGAGTTGGTCTGGGGGTCTGTATATTTCCCCTTCACAAGCAGGTTCTCGTTCAGGTGGGTTAATTGCCCAGACTTGGGCAGCCATGATGCATATCGGTCACAAAGGTTATGTTTCAGCTGCTGAGTCCATATTAAACGCATCCATTTCTCTCCGGCGTGATATTTCAATGATTGAACCTTTAGAAGTGATTGGACCTGATATTACTATGGTCGTTGCTTGGCGAAGTACAAGTAAAGCAGTCGACATTTACGTGCTCAACGACATCCTAAGTGAGATGGGCTGGCATTTATCTGTTCTCCACAGTCCTCCAGCGGTCCACATGTGCATTACTTCTGTAAATATACAGTCGCTAAAAGCACTTGCGGAAGATGTCAGACTGGCAGTTACGCGCATCAAGTCTGGTAAGTATGACTCGAAGAAAGGGAAAGCTCCTATCTACGGCATGGCGAATCGAATGTCAAACACGAGTACGGTCGATGAGCTCCTCAGGGATATCCAAGATGTGATGGATTAGGACGAAAAGAATGCGCCGCTGTCCACGAGTGGCGATCTACAACAAACAGTTCACTTTCTGTATTAATACCTTCTAAACGTTTAGCTTCACTGTTCAAAGAAATTTTACAATATAAGAGAAAGTTTTGAGTCTTTTTTAAAGCGTGCTCGCAAGCTGCTTTGAATTTCCAGAACAGTGTCTGCAGAGACATCAAATGCGTCTAATACCTCGTACAGATATGAAACCTCCTTCACGGTTTCAAAGCACACAACGTAATGAGAGAGTTGATCGTAAACTCGTTCCTGGGCAAGTTTTTCAATTTGCACGACATGTAGTGCAAAGTCATTCCAATCGAACGCCCTCACTAAACGAAATTCATGCATTGAGATCTGTACAGGCCTGTGTGACATCCAGTTTTTCACATGGTCCCTGGTACCTCTCAGCACAAAATCTCTTCCTTCAATTCTCGTTTCTTCAGGTCTTGCTTGAACCAGTTTCAAGCTGAGCAGACGTAGAATGGCATTTCGCTTGTTCAAGACTTTAGGCTGAATTTTCCGTGAATCCAAGGTGAATTTTACAACCTCCTCGAGAATATCTCTATCTTGCTTTTTTTCTTGTGTAGTTGAATTTGACGACCGAATGTGTGAAACGTATCGCGCCGAGACTGGTGTAAAAGCGTATGTCTTTGTGAACAAAAAGCCGCCAGGCGTAAAAGATGCGCGCGCAACTTTATGCAGTTGATCAGTATCTAACATTAATGGGAGTGCAGTAGCAAGCATTTCCAGTGAATGTGTCTTCAGCGCAAAATCAACTTTCTTCTGCATTCGAGGCTCAAGGTTGATAATTTGACACCAAGTGAGACAGTCACAGAGTTCCTTATCTGGAACGCCAACACATAGCTGCGAAACGTCTACACCTGGTACCTTTTTAATATGCTCGATCAGCAACTTGAAGCTATCGGTCGGTATATGTGCACTTCTTCTGCACAGAACACGTTTTAACCAGTCGAGCATTACCACTCTCCGAAACGCATCAGGACTTACTTTAAATGCGGCATAAGGTCTACCATTTCGGACTAGGAAAGTGCTCAATGCAACTTTATAATTTGCAAGATCTTCTCGTCGCATATGTTTTTGTGGTAACAAGTGTGCAGCAAATCTGAAAAGATACTGCCTCAAGCACCCAGGCGCCTCTGCGTGCTGAGCCCACTGAAGAACGCTTCGCTGGTGTGCCACGGGGGCGAGTACGAAATCGTGTTCTCGTGATGAAACGTGTTCACATCCGCGAGTCAAAAAATGTGAAGCCTTAGCTACTCCAGTTGCGTTCGTGCTCACACTCGTTGTACTCTCTTTCTTCAGGCCAGAAAACGCTTCAAGCGCTCCGTACTTCCAGTCAAGCAACGCGTAGCGTAACGAGGATGGGCTCCCCAAAGTACAGTTGAGATCGAGTAAAGTATATTCGCCAACGACAGTGAGCAAATAGACTGCTCTATCACAGATAATACGTAGAACTTTGGGCGTATTCCAAAGCATACATCGGAACCCGCTGATGCTGACAGACGAGGAAAATATACAATTTTCTAGATCAGAACTGAAAACTGATAGCATATGATTTGCTGTGATAACAATCACCAGATTGCCAGAGGGACAAGCCTCAATAGCCAAAGTATTTAATAATAAACGGCATGCTTTCCTCAGTCTCGAAAATAGCAAAACAGACTCTGGTGTTGCGAGGTAACACGAGCCAGCATGAGCTTTCGAAACCGCTAGACATTTTAAAGTTTTAGGGACTGAGATACATTGGCTGAGTACTTTTCCGACATGGCGCATGAAAAACAAAATATGTGCATCCGCCACAAGGACTACTCCCGAATTCGTGATAACACATGCGTCAGTTGTAATAGAAGTTGTAATAGAATGCACAGGCATTCGATACGCACGCTTTGTTGCTCTCAGCATGGAACAATACTCTAAAATGGTTCCATCATTGAACAAGCATAATAAAGTTTTCCCGGAATCCACCCACTTTATGTCAAATACACTTCCGAACCCATGACACTCTATTCGTGCAAGAACGAGTTGGCCGTGGTCGCATACCTCTATAAGTGGTGTAGATTTTGTACGCAACAAGGTGCGAGCGTACGAACCATCCGTAGAGTTCAGCGCAAATATTTCCGAAGTCACATTAGCGTTACTATCGTAGTGAACCCAACTTGTTGATACCATAATCAGCACGTCGGGAAGTATTATTTAGTGCAACTGAATTCCGTTCACGGAAAGGCGAAACTCGATTGAGCTTACACGACAGTTCGTAGTTTTGTATCTGTTTAGTTTGGAATGCTGTAGGATTTACGTTTGGAATGTCAGATGCCGCGCTTACATGATAAATGAACTCCAACTTCTGGCGTATAATAAAACACAAAACGGAAGTAGGGAGAGGGGGTTCCAGGAGAGTTCAGGATTCCGTAGACAAATTTTCATTTTTAGCAAAATTTGACAGTGTAAAATTTTACTAAAAGAGGCTTTAGACAAATTTTCACTTTGTAGTCACGAACGGTCGATTTACCCCCTCGATTTTAAAACAAGTTCGTTTGTCCGAGTTCGTTTTTCGACACTGAGAAATGACTGGAGAAAACACGCGCGCGCAAAGGTGCGTCGTACGCCGCGCCGCGTGACGTGCGACCGTTCGACGAGTGATGTTTGGGTTTAAAGATGTTTGTAGTTACAAAAATATTTCACAGAGTTTTGAATTCGCCGACGCGGTCGACGATGAGCAGCAATTGTATGAGAATCTGGTCAAAATCATGCCTTCCACACGCGGCGCTTAGACTGCGCCATAGCAGCGATTTCGGAGCCATGCTATTATATGCAGTGAATAGAGCTAATGAAACATAGATCACGAACGCGTGCACTCGCGTGGTCAAACTCTAACGCACGACACCGCTGCGTCGAATAGTGTGCACGAAAAACGTCGCGTTTTTTCGCAGTCGTCGTCGCGCGGCGCGAGTTGCGAAGATAAAAGTAAAGCTCAATATTTTGTAACAAAATGTTCAGCAATATATATTGCGTATAGGTACATATTATTCCAACCGAATTAGAAGTTTATTTTTCTTTCCGGAAGACAATACAAGCATATTATCACCTATGATATCTGACTCACGTACGACCTTTTCTATGTCATGCACCTTGACGTTGTTTAGACGAACACCTCCATTCAGAACTAGTCTTTTTGCTGCTCCTTTACTGTCCAATAAACCTGAATCTACAAGGACTGTAATGATAGGAGTACCGATGACAGTACTATGGTTTAACGTAACTGTTGGAATGAGTTCCGCCACGAGGGAAAGGGCCTCTGAATCAAGAGGTGTATCGGATCCCGGCTTCAAACAAGCCGTGGCTAACTGCGCCTCTTTCAAGCCGCTTTGTCCGTGCACGAATTTAGTCAACTCCTCCGCTAAAATTGTCTGCGCACTATTTGGTATATAGTTTGGTCCTTGCATATTTGCTTCAATCGCAGAAATGTCATCTAGCGGAAGAAAGGTGAGCATACGCAACAGACGTAAAACGTCGTTATCCGTAGTTTGTAGCAAGTACTGGTAGAACTTATACGGCGAAAGTCTTTCTTTCGATAACCATATGGCCCCATTCGCAGACTTACCAAACTTTGTGCCATCGGATTTCAGAAGTAAAGGAAAAGTCATGCCATATGCACCATCTTCACGGCAGACCCGACGGATTAAGTCCGTACCAGCTGTAATATTACCCCACTGGTCGCTTCCACCAATTTGCACTGAGACCCCTTGCTCACGAAATAGATGCATGAAATCGTAACCCTGAAGAAGCTGATAGGAGAATTCAGTGAAACTCAAACCGTCTTCACTTTCGAGTCTCGTACGCACACTATCTTTGGAAAGCATGGTTCCCATGCGCGCAAATTTACCTGTGTCTCTTAAAAAGTCCAATAAGGTAATACTCTGAAACCAGTCATAATTGTTGAGGATGGTAGGTTCACTCCCACGTTCATCAGCTAGTAACTTTTCAAGTAACGACCGGATAGCTGACACGTTCGAAGCAAGGGCATCTTCACTAAGTAGAGGCCGCTCTAAAGATCTCCCCGACGGGTCACCAACCCTACCAGTGGCCCCTCCAACTAGACTGACCGGATGATGTCCAGCTTTCTGGAACCAGGCCAGTATAACGATACCAAGTAGATTACCAAGGTGCAACGAGTCAGCTGTAGGATCAAACCCACAGTATACTTTGACGGGCTTGCGAAGTGCTTCTGAAAGTCCCAATTCGTCTGTACAGTTGTCGTAGAGCCCACGCGCTTTAAGCGTACTCAGAAGGTCACAGGCAGTGTCTAATGACGCTGAGGACCGCGATTCGTTTATCTGCGCGCTGCACGTTTTCGTCAGGACGCGCGGAACTATGGGCAGTCTGTGAGCGCCCCTCTCTGCCGCAAATGTCACGCGCCCACAAAACACTCTACGAGTTGCTAGTGCGCGTCTGCAAATTGTACCGCCACAAACAGACCCGGTGTGCATTAATAACATGAAATTCGAGTCAGCGGGTCGCTTACTTACGTCTGGACAACGCACACTCAGAAAGTAACGACGCTCCCGAATTCGTAAAACACTTGTCATCACCTAAACACGGAATGTGATTTTCAAAATTATAGCCACGTTGTGATCAGTTCTATTAAACACTAAATATGATATATTTTCACGAAAATTAAGAGTATTTAGCTTCTACAAACGCGCCTTCAGTATGACATGGAACTACAATGCTATCGTAATAAAACGAAGAAGCCGATACATGCTGTTTTGTCTGTTGTGTACCATTCAGCCGAGGGCTATTGGAGCACACGGTTCCAAAAACACGGAACGAGCGTTCCAAGAGCGGCGCTGCGCGTTTTGAATACGCAAGTGGCTCCTGCGAAATCCATCCACCCCGTTCTCGAAGTCGATATCTTGCGATTTGAACATCATCGAGCATGAGCGCACCAAAGAAGAACAAGTCTCCAGTAGTTACTCTTGTAGTTGGGATGGCGGGTTCAGGGAAAACTTCAGTCACAAGTAGACTTCGATTAGCATGTGAGGCGGTTGGTTTAAATCCATATGTGTTGAATTTGGATCCCGCTGTCAGAAACCTTCCATACGAACCGAATGTCGATATCCGTGACACTATAGACTACGTTGGAATCAGAAAAAAATACAGTCTCGGACCGAATGGCGCAATTCTAACGGCATGTAACCTGTTTGCTACTCGTTTTGATCAGGTTATATCCTTATGCCATCAACGACGCAATCAGCTTGATCATGTATTCGTTGACACGCCAGGGCAGATCGAAATATTTACATGGTCAGCATCTGGCGCAATAGTGTGTGATTCTTTCCAGGCTGAATTCCCCACCGTCCTACTGTACATCCTCGACACACCGAGAGTTCACGATGCACAGGTGTTCTTATCGAACATGTTACAGTGCCTCAGTATTGTGTACAAAACAAAGTTGGCAGTAGTTTTGGTGTACAACAAAGTGGACGTGTTGGAGGCAGGCTTTGCCGCTCAGTGGATGAAAGATTCCAGCCTTATTCACTCGGCTCTAGAGTCTGGCACAGCTTCATATTCTTCCGAATTAGCCAAGTCTGTAGCATCTACAATCTCCGAATTTTACGCTGATTTGAAGTATGTTGGAGTCTCGGCACTGAAAGACGAGGGGTTTGCACAACTTTTGGACAATTTGGCCGAGGTCAGCCAAGGTTCGTCGGGAATCAAACGCGATAAGACGTGATATGGATTTTACAACCTAGCGTTTCTCTGGATTTTCGTTTATTGAGTGCGCGCCAGAGTTCTCAGTGAAAAGCTCGCTACGAATAACGTCGTGGAGGCGTCCAAAAAGCTCACCTTTGACCTGATTGAATGCAAGCTCAAGCCTCGCTAGCTCCGCAGATGCGTTCTTATTGTACATAAATAGACCGTAGTACAAATCGAATGAATCATGATATGTATTATCAACTAGGGACATCAATGAATCAAATCCTTTTGTACTTATTGTCGTTTCTGACAGCTCCATGGTACCTAGCATTCTCCCTACCGTATGTGTAATGAACTGAGAAGAGGCAGCTTGTCGGTCGTGTTCTTCGCAAGACATTTCTACCATACGGCATCCTTGTAATTCGAAAAAACTTAACAATCTGTTGCATCTCTCACTTCTACACTTTTCGTCGCCAACCCGCACTTTATCGTAAACTAGAGGTAAATCCTGCCAGGAGTTTTTCCCACTGTCTGGGCCAAACATTGGGTGTAGACAGAGGATATCAAAGTTACTGGGGAGTAGTTGCAGAAATAATTGCTTTGGAAACTGCTTCACCGACAAAACGTCACAAAACAAAGTGTTACGTTTAAGTCGCTGAAAAGGAAAACACCTCATAGTTGCCTCAAGGGATAATATACTGGTGCAAAATATGACAATATCAGGATGTTCTTCACAAAAGTCGTCGGCATCCGCGAAAAACGACACGCCTATAGCACTGGCATGTGTTGAATAATCTGTTCTCGATGTTGCTATGACACTGTGTCCACTTTCAAGAAAGCGTTTTGATAAAAATTGGCCAAAGTTTCCAAAGCCAACGATTCCGATCTTTAGTACTTTCTGCCTCTGGGCTTTGACATCCTCTCTAGCTTCTGAGTCAAAGGGTTGAGCCGCATCGATGGCTATAACTCTTAGTGTTCCGCGTCCTGTACTTCTACGCTTTCCCGCGTTGACCTGAAAACGACGGCGTCTTATCGGGTCAACGTTTCCTACGTACGAGCGCTCGAAAGACAGCGCACGATTCAATGGCGCGATCATCTTTGTGAGACCTTGCCGATGTACGGTACGGGGTTGAGACTGAACGTTTACCCGAACATTAATTAATTTGTCATTTCGATCGACTCTGATCCGTCGGTCCTTCGTTTCTTCGAGTACGCCGAACTTGGATAAATATTGTCGAAAATAGTGGGTTCGACTATCGTAAAAACAGTCGCGCTCGAGCAGAAAAATAGTGAATTTTTATTGAATTCAATGATTCCTGAGTTTTAATCCTAGTTCTTTACGCTTTTATATGTAATATCGGCTCCACTTCTTTAGTAGATTATCGACGTGCGCCTGCGTCTTACGCAATTCAAATTTAGTCGTGTAAATACCAGGTATAGTGACTTCAGAAAAAACTCTCTGACTTGAGTCCGTGACCGGCAGGCCGTCAAGAGCGCCGAACTCGTGCACGTAATCTACTTTCATCGTTACGAACGAATTATCTTTGTCACATTTGTTTTTCTTTCGCGCGACTGTACAGCCTGACGATACAACTCAAACTCATATGAACGCCACTGGACATAACAGTACAAAACTGGTGTGCTGCAGATTGCGATATGAGCCCCGACTTTACGATAGCTGACACGTGCATCGTGCTTGTGCTGATGAAGGAGTATTTCCATCGCATGTCAAAGAAAGAGAGCAGCTGTGAAACTGCATCTTTGGCTTTACACGAATATCAAAGGAAAGTTTTGTTTCTACAACTTGAAGGTTGTACGTCGTTTCAGGCGATGATTGAACTTCATGTACGTTCCATACGCCGTGGTTTTGCTTTGGTATGTCTGTTTACACCTGCAGAACTCGATTTATACTTGGAGGCGTTTCGTTCAGCGTCAAGTAGCAACCGCGGCGCAGTCACCAGTTTGGATAGCAGCTCGGCGGTGTCTTACGTTTTGAGTAGTATTAAAGGCGTCAGTAAGAGTGATGTTATCGCATTTCAAAGAAATTTCAAATGCATGAGTGACCTCTTGCGTGCCAAAGATAGCGCACTGTCGCTAGTTCCGGGCATCGGGAGTAAGAAAATTCAAAGAATGAGGCAGTCGTGCGGTAAACCTTTCTTAAACAGCTAAGTCTGATCTGTTAAGGTGGGATCTTCAAGATAGAGGAACGCGGCAATGATGTACCGTTTACCATTCAAAATAGGCGCACCGGCATGTAAAAGTGCACTTTTGAAGGCAACAAAGTTGCCAACTGAAGGGCGTACTATAACGTCATGAGAATGAAATAACGTCCCCCCTCCAGTATATTCATCGTGGTCGTTTAATGCTATAGTAAGTGAAAGCTGACCTTGATCACGGTGTATAGGGAGGTAATACTGCCCATCGTTGGAATCATACTTCACTATGAAAGCGTCATGCACGCGGAAATCCTGAGGTTTTGCATTTGAAACGACTGTTGCTAGTGCTGGGGCGATGGCCAAGTCCATGAGTTGGTTCCAGTCGGCCAAAATCCCCGGAATTGAATGAATTGGTAAATCGGTTGTTGGTACTGCATAATGGCGGGATGTGTTCCAACCGCCTTGTGCATGTGCCGCCCACTCAGCAGTTCTGATCCATTGGGCGCACTGTGATTTAGATAGTATTGGTTTTTCGGTGAGCCATACACTGGCGGCCACGAATTCACGCAGGGCCGGATGCTCCAAACCAACCGTCGAATCTGGTAGGCTGGATCGATACGCACCATCTTTTTCGATTTGATTCTTCAGTGCTGAATGAAAGGGGTAAAGACGTTGAGAACCTCGCCACAGTGCATGAGCTTTGCCCCACTTGTCTTGGCCAAGAAATGCCTGTCCAAGGCTATGCAATACATCTGCACTGTACTTTCTACATAGAAGGAATCTTAATAGAATTTCCGCGTCGTAGTAACGATCTTCTTCCAAGTACTGTAATGCGACTTTATACATGTCATCAGCCTTTAAACGTGAGTACCATTTCTTACTTTCCCAGCAGCACTTCGCACATGAACATACTATGCCGAATTGTGAAATAAGTTTTTGTTGGCGTCTCTCTACTGACATACTAGTATCCACATAGCTTACGGTAATAGGCTCGTGAGAACTTACGTTACGAAGGGCAATTACTTTTGTCAACAAGCCACAAGTACTTGTCTCAAGTTCAATCTGTGCATTTGGACAGCAGCTGTGCATCAACCTGGGCAAACGATGGCCTGCTATCAGGAAGTTCCAAGCCTTCGTAGTCGTGATCCGTCTCTGACCGACACATGCTGAGCTATGCGCACATAAGTTGACGTTAGGGTCAAGTCGATGTTCTACAAGAGCTAGCTTCGTACATGTATTGGGCATGCTGAAAACATGACTGCAATTATCACACGCAGTTCTCATATCATCTAGGGATACTGTAAATGGTATGTCTGGCACAACATCGGCCTCGCACTTGGCCCGTTCCCATGTAGCAGGCTTCAAAGTTAGCTCTAGGCTCGCCGCAAGCTCTGAAAATTTATCCAGAGTAATAGCTTTGACCAATTCTTGTACAGTAATTTCTTGGATTTGACTCCAACAAAGCATCAAGAGTTCCCAAGCTTGAAAAAGCTCATCTTTTAGTACAGTCAACACACGAGAAAATGTTTCGTATCGAGCACAGTTCGACTGTAACTTCGAGCGTGCTGCCGCTATATGCCATGGAACTCCCGATGCGTGTTCGCTCAAAATTTGCTTCAAATCGCTCGACGAAGAAATACTGATAGTACGAGCAATCAATTTAGCGACGAGTAAGAATGTTTCACTTGTATGCATGCAATAATTTTCAAATTCAGAGACAACACCACCGATCAAGCCTTCATCAATGCAAAGTAGACGATGCCAGCCAAATTTATGTGTTGAACCGGATGCCACTTTGCAGCACTGCTCTGAGCAGAACATCGCTGTACAACGCGATCCGAACGGGCAACGAAATAATACGGCAGACAGTCCGTCTTTAGAGGAGTAACTGTAGCTATCACTCGTTGAACAAGGTTGACGTGGCATTTTCCTTCTGAGACTACCAGTTATAGGACGCAGGCAGTTAGTACAAACTGTACTTACGTGTGAGCTTGACACTGGCTGCGTGGCAAAAGTCACGTACTCTGAAAATACAGCATCGCCTTTATCTACCGGATGATCTACACATTCCGGGTCGCAAAAATTGCCCATTCTAAGTTCTTCAGAACCACGTCGTCAAATGGCGGCTTCCCTGCACGTCGGTTGTTATACCTCCTATGAGCTCCAAAACCTCCCTAACCGATGAACTTATATCTCCTGGTGGGCAAATCGAACATGCACGGTGCTTCCAAACGCCATCAACGCTTGGCGCCCGAGAGTCGCGCGCGCGACGTTAACCGGTAAACGTTTGGAAACCAATAATCGATATTTTCTTGTGCATTGTGCAAAATAAAAAACATAATAAGAAGAATCGATCGGTTTGTATAACTTTTCTACAACTTTTCATCTCTAAAACCGCCATCGTCGAAACGTTAACTCGACACTTTTGTTCCTCACTTGCAATGCAAGTTGCGCGGGCACCAGCACCCCTGTACACGAATAAAGTAGGATCACGGCTTATTCTACTCCCCGGGGCAAGTCGGTCTGTCATATTCAGTTTTGATATCATGAAATATGTTTATGTTGGTCCACTATAGATTAACCCCGAGAAGGTTTACTTCTGTGAGTGCGCGCTCAATGAGTATAGACGACCAGGCTGCTGCTGGCGGTTTGTACAACGTTGAGGTTCACTCGAACGAACCAGGGGTACTAAACTCTGCAAAGGATATATAAATCGTATTGATGTCACAACTAGATGCGGTGCACTATCGAGCAAGTGATGCTTGAAAATGCAAAAGAACATTGTCTGTTGTGAGTCGTTGACCGGTCGACGTAATGTATACTTATTTATATTTCTAGGATTGTGGCACGCGGCCTGTCCCACTCGAGCTTTTCTGTGACAGCGTACTTCGATGAATTAGTTCATACTTCTATCGGGCGGCATTTGATTGTATCAAAATCTGTATCGTCAACTCAGCAAATTTTATCAGCGTATGTTTCTTTCAAACGGCTCGGTAGAAGACTGACTTATGAGTAGGTACAACACGTCTTTGCCTCGGGGGACGGTCTTTGTGACAGATGTTCAATCGCACGGAAAAGGAAGAGGGTATTTGCGTTTATTATCTCGCATTCCCTATCCACTTATGATAGGTACAGGAATAATCACTGGGTTTCACATGCGGGTTGCTTGATGTTTTCTTTTACTGACACTTTTCGGTAATCGGTTGCATATACTCCGACTGTGCATGGTCAACATCTTTCTTTGTAGCGATGGTAGGTCTTTACCATGCGTGCAGTACTTGGTCAGTGTTGCCGTGATAGAAGCTGTGAAGTCGTACGTCGCAACTCTTGAGCCCGGTGAAACGTACCTGGCCCAGCTGTCCAAGTTGAAGATAAAATGGCCGAATGATCTGTATTTTGGCAATGAAAAGGTATAAACGGCAAATTGTGAGGTATTATTAACCCGTTGCTCATTTGTGTCAAAGATTGGAGGAGTGTTATGCAACTCTAACTTCAAAAATGGGGAGTATTTCATGACTATTGGAGTCGGATTCAATGTGAGTAACGAGGTATATTTCATGAATATTCTTTCACTTTTTACGACAAACCAATCGAACAGGGGCCGGGTGTTAATCTAGCAAATATTATTGGGTGCACAGGCGATGTAGACATGGTATGCATAACATGATATCTTGTGCGATGGACTGAAATAATATTGTAGATGTCTCGGGAAAGACTTCTAGTTCATTTCTTAGGTATGTCTAATATTTCAGTGTTAAGTTTCACGCTAACTGTGTACTAGAGAAATATCAGGAACGGAGGCAGAGCTTTTGTATATTTGGATTTGAGAGTCTCAAGGTTCTTTCAAACATTTCGCGTTAGTCTGAACTGTTGAATTTTCTTTCTCAGGTGCAGTACTTGCAAAATTGGTTGCACTCAGATCAGCCTGTGGTATTGCAGGAAACCGTTTGCGGTGTTGTGACCGATATTGACTTGGTCATAAAAGGCTTATCAAATGCGGGATTGTTACTTGCAGGTAAGATATGCTTGAAAGAACAAGGTTATTTTGAGCAGTAAACGCGTACTTTAACAGAGGACAGTTTTGGTCAAAAATACGAACTAAGTCCAGACGGCAATGGTTTTGACTTCTTCAGAGGTTTGATCAGAAGGAAGTATCACGAGTAATGAGAAGTTGCTCAAGTAGTCGCGTGCGTGTTGTTATAAACAAGTTGGAACGAGCTCTTTTGGTTGATAAACTATTCAATATTTGTATTGAGTCAGGAGAATTGTCGTACCGTAGTCAAAATTGAACATCTTTTGATATGCGTTCAGACACATCTTCACCATCAACCTTCACATCGAGCGGTATACCAGACTCCGCCTTGAAAGTACTGTACTCTCTGCATTTCAAGTAGGCATCAAAGCTTGGACAATTAGCTCCCTTGAAGTTCACCTGTTGCTTGACTAGCTTCAATCGAAGTCGAATTTCGTTGCTCAGCTGAACAGTCTCCTTAGCAAGAACAACTGCTTCTGGTTGCTCTTGCACGCCAACTTTCGGCTCAGAACCCAGCGTCTCAGCGAAGTATCCTTCATCGTTCGCGAAAATTCGTCTTGCGCTTTCCATTTTTAGATGATCGTTTTGTTCCAGAATTTCGTAGAAGACGTCAACAGGATCATCAACTTGCAGCCCACTTGACTTCCTTAACTTCTGAACACGGTTCACGATTTCACGTGCAAGACCAGCATCTTCGAGAGACTGGTCAGTTGAAAGGTCAAGGATAACTACCAGTCCGTCAGCATCACATATGGCGTCCATATTGGGACCAAGCTTGTTTTGGAATTCATATTTCATCAAGATATCATCAGAGCTTAAATGGAAGTCCAAAATATTGATTGAACCACTTTCTCTGAAGTTAGCGATTTCTTTGTCACTCAGATTTTCTATGGCGAGCTTCAGGGCTTTCATAGACTTGCCGACGCGCTTGCCCAGTGTTGCAAAATTCGGAGTTGTTTTCAATGTGACATATGTCAACGCATCACTGACTGTATCTAGCGTTCGGACATTGAGCTCCGCTAAAACGTATGAATTCAAATTGCGCTCCAAATCATGAAGAAACACCTCATCGTGGTGGACAACGATGGCGCGTGCCAAAGGCAATTTCAGCGGCTTGTTGCAACGCTCGCGGATGATACGTCCCATATCTATCACGCTTTGCATGCGCGCAACTGAACGCATCAACACTTCATCACTTGCATTCGATGAAGCTTGTGGAAAATCGCAAAAATGTACGCTAGCTTCTGCACAAGGCAAACATTTCTTCAGATTTTGATACATCGACTCAACAAAGAAAGGTGTAAACGGTGCCATCGTTTTACAGAGCGATAGCAAAACATTGAATAACGTGTTCAATGCGATACGCGAATCATGCATGTCGCCTTTGCCTTTCAACCGGCTGCGGTTGTAGCGCACGTACATGTTTGTGAGCTGCTCCACAAACTCTAGTAAACGTGGTACGACAGTATACAAGCGGTATTCAGACATTTCCTTAGTGATGAATGAAATCAGAGAGCGAGAAGATGCCATTATCCAGCGATCTAAGGGATTTGCAAGGTCTGCGTCTGTCACTGTGGGAATGAATGGTTGGCGAGTCTCACTTTCAATTCGCAGGATATTTTGCACAAGAAAACGGTAAGCGTTGTACCAAGGCAAAAAGACTTCCTTCAGAACTGCAAAAACACCATCTTCTTTGAAACGTAGTGGTTCAGCCCGTACGACGGGGCTATTAATCAGATACAATCGCAAGGCATCCGCTCCGTATTTGTTGATGACCTCGTTTGGGTCAGGATAATTTTTCAAGGATTTTGACATTTTTTTTCCATCCGCAGCAAGGACGAGGCCATTGCATATTAAATTCTTGAATGCCGGTCGATCGAATAGCGCTGTTGAAAGTACCATGAGGGTGTAGAACCATCCGCGCGTTTGATCTAGACCTTCCGCAACAAAATCAGCAGGGAAATTAGCCTCAAAATGGTCTTGATTTTCAAAGGGGTAGTGTTGCTGGGCGTATGGCATGCTGCCACTTTCAAACCAGCAATCGAATACATCCTCAACTCGTCTCAGAGGCGGAAATTCTGGTCCACGATTCGAAGGTATGGTAAGATGATCAATTTTATGACGATGGATGTCAGAGATATCAGAACAGCCTGTGAGTCGCTGAAGCTCGTCTATTGAGCCCACAACGATGACTTCTTCTCCATCTGGCGACTCCCATATCGGGATTGGGGTACCCCAGTAACGATTACGCGAGATCGCCCAATCTCTAGCGCCCTCTATCCAGTTGTGAAAACGCTTTTCTTGGACGTACGCTGGAACCCATGTCGTCTGACCATTATTCTTGAGCAGGCCAGATTTAATTTGTTCAACACGTACAAAATACGACGATACTGCTCGATAAATGAGCGGGGTCTTTGAACGCCAGCAAAAAGGATATGAGTGTACTATGCTGGAACTTTCCAACAGCAATCCGTTACCTTTCAAACATTGAATAATGTCTTTGTCGGCATCCTTGATATATATCCCGGCAACAAAACTTGGTGCTTCCTGAGTGAAACATCCATTTGGATCAACCGGATCTGGTAGCTCCTGCCCTTTGTTGATGATGCCATTTTCAATGCATACGCGATAGTCATCTTCTCCATACGCAGGTGCCTGATGAACGACTCCTGTGCCCGAGTCACTTGCGACGTACATATCACAACACACAGCAAAAGCGGAATCGCCATACGTATCCTGATAACAATCAAAAATGGGCAAATAACGTACGCCCGACAATTCTGCGCCTTTGATGACCTTTAAAAGCTTCCAATCGCTTGATAAAACATCCTTTTTGCCTTTTAAAGTGGCGCCAGGTAGAAATGACTGGCGAGCTTCTGCTACAATAAGGGTGTCACCGTGTGGGTCTTGAAGAAACGAGTAATTCAAATCAGGATTCACGCAAAGAGCCATGTTAGCAGGTAGAGTCCATGGTGTTGTTGTCCATGCGACAAAATAAGTTCTTTCATATTCTTTGACGGCAAATTTTACCAGAATTGCAGGGTCGGATACATCACGGTAGTCAAGGCCTGCTTCAAAATTTGAAAGAGGCGTATTGCACGCAGTCGAATAAGGCATAACTTTAAACCCCCGGTATATTAAGTTCTTGTCAAAAAGCTGCCGGAAGACCCACCACACACTTTCCATGAACGTGGGATCTAAAGTTTTGTAGTCGTTATCGAAATCTATCCAGCGACCTACTCTCGTGATCGTTTTCCTCCATTCCCCAGAATAACGCATCACTATTTTACGACACTCTTCATTATAAGTGTCTATACCCATACTGAGAACATCGCCTTTACCCTTGATTCCGAAAGCTTTGTCGATCTCGTGTTCAACTGGCAAGCCGTGGCAATCCCAACCAAAGCGCCGCTCAACGTGCCGCCCTGTTGTTGACGCGTATCGTGTGACGATATCTTTAATCGTTCCAGCGAGGATGTGACCATAGTGCGGCAGACCTGTAGCGAATGGTGGTCCATCGAAGAACACAAATTCGGGTCGACCGCGCGTCCTTCTCAGCTGTTCTTGAAAAGCATCTATTTCTTCCCAAAACTCTAGAACTTTGGTTTCTTCCACGGGAAAAGAGTAGTCTTTACCCTCAGAAACTGGATGGACTGTATGAACTATGCCAGGCGCATCGCTCATGGTTGCTTCAATGATCCGTGCGTAAAGTGCGCTGCAACGTACTCCGGCGACAAGGTAACCAACGTGGCTTTGGGTTTTCACCGAGGGCTTGCTCACCTCTATCACCCGCTCGAATTTATACCTTTTTTAAAACGTTTTTAACATATTATATCATAAAATGTATTTTGTTGAGTATTTATGCTGCTACTTACCGGAGATATGTCAAGTATGGCTTATTTTCAAACAGCATATTACATGGCGAGGCGAGTGCGCCTCGCTAATTTCGAGAGACTTAAAGTCTGATATGCCGACCTACGCTGACCCTCTCTGACACCTGTTGTTCAAGACTCAAGCGGACCTTGTTTGCTCTCGCGGAGTGGGGTTCTTACCCGAGTAAAGCACAGCAGGAGAGCAGTACTGGCCATCGTTTGTCGAATATGAGTAAAGTATTTAGCCCAGTTGACGGACTTAGCGAATGCGCAGCCCCGCCAGTCGAACTGTCTGCTAGGAATACGAGGGCCTGTCAAAGCTGCGGGTTAGTTAAGACTTTTGAACAGGTACGAATACGGGATCAATAGCTTTGGTGTGATCTAACAACTGTACTTATAGTTTTTAGAGAGCGGGTGTGAAAATTGTATAAACATTCCGATGGTAGATGATCGTGCGAGTGTTTCAGATAATACAACACAACAATATTCCGGGTAACTTGAAATGCATTGTTGAAGTTTCTAGCAGCTGAAAATATGTGCAGCTTAATTTCAATTCACGACCAGTCATCCAGCTGGGCAGCAAAATGGCTTCGAAAAAGTACGCTGACTGGCTTGTATTTTCACCTTCAATTCATTCATCAACTTTAGGGAATTACAAGCCTGGGTGCTATGCGCTAGATGTCTCTGGCAGCTGACCGATTATGAGTGCTATATTTCAGAGTCAAACTTGAGTCCAAAACATTCGTACGGCATCAAGTCCATATCTACGCTTACTGGAAAAGTATCGCTCACAGTTATGTAAACTAAATTGAACATATTACTGCTGTAACTCCGCTATCTTGATCTTGACGAGCTGAAACATATTCAAGAATCCACTCGTTCGCGATGGAGTAAGGCTTTGATTAAGTCCGAAGTCCTGGATAAAATCCATGGGTAGGCCTAAAATAGTCTCTACGCACCCACCACTTAAACCTTCAACTAACAACGCTGCTAAACCTTTCGTCAGTTGTGAATCAGAGTCAGCCGACAGATACACGACTCCGTTCTCTACTCGAACTACTATCCACACCTAAGAATATCATCACTCAGGATGCAATTACGACGATTTATGCATACTGTACCTGTGAAGTACAACCGTGCACCTTAAAAATTAAAAACAACAAGTGAGTTAGGGTTGGTTAGTTAGATTTATAAGCTCAAGACGATACCTTGTTATCATCAACACGTTGTTCCTGCTCGGAAAGCTCATCAATATCGATATTTTGATTCGAATATAAAAATACCTCGGGGAAAGAAGGTAGTTTTTTTGCCAAGAAAAGTAGTTGTTTGTAGCGAAGCATCGGGTCTGGAACCTATTATTTGAACTCAGTTACACCAATCGATGCGCGACTTCAAATACATACAATACTAAACGATTGTATTAGTTTCGACAAATTCGGCGGGTAATCTTCCTGACCGGCGGTACAATACAACTGGTTTCGAAAAGCGGGAAATCTTGTTCTGCTCAACTGAACGCGTGTACGCCACGTACTGTTTAAACATCGCGAACATAACAATCGACTGTGCACCGCAGAAAACTCCACGTGCATCGCTACCTGCCACAATTCAAAACCTACGTCCGTCACGGATGACTATTGGACTTGGCGTGCACGCGACTCGCGTCAGTGCCCGGGCTATGGTTAGGGCAGGTTCTAAGTGAGTTAAATCCATATCACGTACCAACAAAGTTGGTAGTATCCATCAGTACAAGTAATAGATTAGAATTACTAAAACAGTTCTTGCAGTTTTTAAGGTTCAATATTACGTTTTCATTTTTGCCTAAATTTTATTGCAATTTTCTTCATGAGATGCGTGGAAAAGTTTATACCAAAAAATTCAATAATATATTGTAATTCCGTCTAATATTTGAAAATCTGTAGAGTAAGGAGGAGGATCGGAAAGCGTGAAATGTCCTTGGACACTCGCTCAATCGCGCGCCGCACCTTAACGCACCCACGGGGCCTTCGGCCTGCGCGCGTTGAAATCTGGTGTCGCCTTAAACTCGCGCACACACCTGATTTTTCGACAACGCGACACAAAATGGTGAGTTTTTCAGACGATGCGAGATCCCAGCGCCGTCTACGTAGAGAGTCGCGATTGATAGCCCGTGTTGAAAACCCAGCCGCAAATACGACTGATCTGTACCGCGCGAACCATACAATCTAGCTTTTGGACTTACCATGCGCATAAAATTTAAAATAGGCGAGCAAATTCTGGGGCGGAGATTCGGACTCGAGTGTTAGCGACTCGGATGATACCGGCTCGTACACGGATTCAAGCTCAAGTGCCAGCTCAAACTCAGGTTCATCCTCATCTGACCAGGACCTGCGCGGCGCTTCAAAGTGCGTTGTGATTCGCAATTTAGTGCCTAAAACATACTCTAACACGAATTTTGCAGATACTTGCAAGACGATAGTTCTGATAGTTCGGAGGATGATAGAAGAGTTATTCAAAGTGCTAAGGTGAGTTTAAGCTTGTTCGTCGCGGATAGTGTTTCACTTATGCGCTACCACGAAACTAAAATGTTTTTACAGGATCGAAAAAAGAGTGAACTAAGGACAATAGTAGCTGAGGTCACTGCGCAAGCTGGTGACGGAGACTGGGTTTCTTTGGTGAAAAGTTTTGACAGACTTGTTAAGCAGTCTGATAAACTAATATCATCAACTAAACGCTTTTCCGGTTTTTACATCCGGGCTTTGAAACGTATCGATGATGCAGTAGAAAGTACGTACGCAGATAAAGAGATTCGGAAGAGTCTTTCCACGACGGCGTCAAAATCGTTATCGGCTCTTCGTCAGCGACTTGTGAAGTACCTCAAGGTGGTATCATTGGATTTGAGTACTATATCGACGCAACAGGAAGAAGATGACTCAGCATCTGAATCAGAAACAGATATTGTCGATGATGATGTCGCTGCCGATAAAAAAGACATGCTAAATGGAAAAAATAAGGACTTTATCCTATATGCTGACAGAAAGGATGTCACTTTTGAGATGATCGATGAAAAGCTGAAAGATATCATTGCCTGCAGAGGCAAAAAGGGAACAGATCGTCACGTGGCCGTGCGACAGTTGACGTACATGGCAACTCTAGCAAAATGTCCTGCGCAAGAAGTCGAAATCCTTCTTCATATCATAAGTGCACAATTTGATACAGCTGGGAGCATGTCGACTCATATGTCAGTTTCCATCTGGAGAAGTTGTATGTGCAATGTTCTTCGGCTCATCGAACTGTTACGAAATAACACGCACATTACACTCTTAGAGAAAGAAGAACATATAGCGCGCCCAGCGCGGGACGACTTACTTGCCGGCGCTCCTGTGCAGCTGTGTGGCTCTCTATGTGCTTTTTCAGAAAGACTTGACGATGAGTACATGAAATCTCTTCAGCACATCGATCCTCACACCAAGGAGTATATTTCTAGATTACGAGATGAGTGTTTCGTGCTAGTGTTTCTACAGCAAGTGTTGACACATTACAATGAACGTGAACTCACCGTGCCTCGTATGAAAATTGCCCAAAAAATATTGGGCCATCTTTACTGTAAAACTCCTTCCATGTATGAGGCAGTGGCTGATTTCGCATCAAATCGACTGAACAATATCAATGAGCTAATTGAGGTCCTACCATCCGAAATGTGCGAGAGCAACTACGAGCAAACGTTTTGCTCAGATGCTGGTGAAGAGCATGGGACAGACTCCGGCGATGACTGGTTTCCTCGTGGTTTCAGTTTTCCACGAAAATCACTGCAAGAGTTGATTTCAGAGCTAACGTTCTCAATTTACGACATGGGAGACGATAGGTCAAAGGTCCGTGCCATATTATATGACACCTTCAATACTTCTCTACGCGGCGAGTTCGAGTTGGCTCGAGAACAGCTGTTAATGTCACATCTTCAAGAAACTATTCACCACATGGACATTGAAACGCAGGTTCTATTCAACCGTTGTATGGCGCAAATGGGGCTTAGTGCGTTTCAAAAGGGATACTTTCACGAAGCGCGCGCTTGTCTGACAGATATTTTGTCCAGTGGAAGAGCAAGGGAGCTTTTAGCTCAGGGGGTATCTGTTTCTCGACACGCTGCAGAGCGTAACTTTGAGCAAGAGAAGCTCGAACGTCGTAGACAAGTTCCATTTCATATGCACATCAATATTGAACTTTTGGAAAGTATTTACCTAGTTTCTTGCATGTTAGGAGAAACACACGGCGTTTTGGACAAACCCAGGCACCTTCGTAGCGTCAACCGAACTTTCCTTCGAATGATAGAGGGCTTTGAAAAGCAGACTTTCAATGGTCCACCCGAGGGTGTTCGGGACACAGTCATGTGCGCGACGAGGTATCTCATAGATGGAGAATGGGCTTCTGCAGCGCACTGCATTAAATCTATGAGCATCTGGACATTACTCCCTGGCTTGGAAGGCAGTGCATTCGTACTTGATCTCGTTGTGGAAGAAATCAAGCAAGAGGCCCTTCGCACTTTCATATTTCAGCGCGCATCACAATACGACACTCTCTGCCTAGACACGTTGAGCGATATGTTCGCGCTTTCTGTTGAATCAGTGCAAGCAAATGTCAGTAAGCTTCTCACCACAGGTGGACTTACTGGATCATGTGATGCACCAACGTCCACCTTCACTGTGCATACGTTGGAGCCATCGAATCTACAAAGTGCAGTTACTCTACTTGCCGATAATGTAGCTGTCTTCTTGGATGCTAATGAACGTGCCCTCGGTATTCGTGTGGAGTCTGACGCAGCAACCGCGTTTGAAGATGAGGATTCGGGGTTCAAACATCGTGGGTATCGCAACAGCCAATATGAAGATCGTGAAGTGAACAAATTGAAAATATCTCGATCAATTCAAGGAAAGTATAGTCGTCAAAAGCTTGTGATCGGTGCTGGCGAACGAGATTCGCGAGGACGCAAGCAAGATGCGCGTGATAGGTTGCGAGGAGAACTTGCACAGTTTTCTGGAGGAAAGTTAATCTGACAAAGGCCTGATGATGCTTAGAGCGTTCCACTGCTACTCCAATTTCTTTACTATCGCTATCAACTCTCTAGTGTTCTAATTAAGACGTACATCTGCATAAATAAGGCATTCCTCTATGCGGAACTTTTGTTGCTGCGCAATACATTCTGCGATCCACATGACGTTACGAAGTTCTTGTTCGCAGAGATTTATGTATGCCATGAAAACTGCGTATCTTGATCGCTGGAGAAATATACTTTGACACAAAAAATGTTCTTCTTCGTCGAGGATCTACAATAGAACGTAAGTTTAAGCACGTGACAACAAGACGAAACTATCACCTTGTCGAGTGTACGTGGTTCAGCGCCTTTGAATCTGGACAAAACACTGCCATACGGGGCCATGACTTCTAACATATTATGAAATTCTTCACTGTTAGTACACTGCGCCATAGCAAGCTGACCGCTTGGATTTAAGCTGCCAAAACTCGGGAATAGTTTCAACTTGTCGCTCACAGTAAGTTCAGTCCCAAATGAAGATAATGTGATATTAATCACGCGTCGATCAGCTTCAAACAAGAGTAATTGCTGCGCACGTTTAGAAAAAGAATGCATAAGTCCCTACAAAGATTACCATGAGATCAGAGCATTCATCGCCTAACTGGATGCAAAAGTTTACGAAGTCTTCCAAATACGCCTTATAAGAAGCAGGGTCAGAAATTTCTTCACTAACAGTGGACGTACCAACCTTGTATACAGAGTTTCTGATGAATTCTATATTTGTCTCATCAATCTTTTCATTCTTTAAACAGTCGTTGAAATAAGTAGAAATAGGTGTATCAATTAGCACAAGACGGTGGATTTCCCTATACGTTTTAGAGCTGAGTCTAGCGACATACCACAGAATATTTTCATAGTACCGAAGATCATTAGCGACCAAAAGATTCTCCATAGATTCAAACATGCCGAGTGGGTGACATTTGCTCAGTAATTCCTTTGTTAATAAGTTCTGAGCTGCTCAACGGCAGGATAGGATAGTCTCAATCTCTCACCGTAAAAGAACGACCCCTCATAGAGCCTGTCATTATTAGTATGACGTTATCAATCATGTAGCGGTGTGTCACGTAGTTTAGTAAAGTGGTGAGTGGTTCAGATGCCTGCCCGAACTTCATACGTGACGCTTGAAATGATAAGAAAAGTCAACACCTGAGTATTTATTGTTCTGAAACCTTTCACCAGCTTCTTTGCGCAAAGTTCAACTAAATGTGTCGGACTGATGGGACCAATTTCGCTATGTAATTCAGAGTGATAGCCTCTCGATACCTACGCGCGTGTTTGTCATATCCAGTGTGCTTTGCTCTCCTTGTGTTACCAGATATAACTTAAGATCAACTAGTGAGTCGCACTGTCGGAGCTTTACATAGTCCTCCCTGACAAGAAGCTCGGCCTTCATACCGCGAACTAGTGCCTCGAGAAAGCCTTCTTTCAACGTAAACATGTGTAACAAGTTAGCGATCGTTCGGTTTGATATTGATACGTAGTAGCTGTTTGAGGTAAGAATGCACAAGTCCGTCGTACGGACTTCGAGCTCGTAACTTGTCAACTGAGTTGAGGACCGAAGTACTTATCGATTTGTCGCAGTGAAATTATTTAAACATAGTATGTACACATTGCATATATTGTATCGATTTGTGCAGTTTGAAAATAAGTCAATATGGTTTACAAGAGATAATTTCACACGGACACTCAGACACACAGACACACACACACACACACACACACACACACACACACACACACACACACACACACACCGCTTCTGAGGC
>Ga0255756_1000821_pt1 | contig 36662 bp, 33 predicted proteins | sample 011ome_20_FD_179956 | JGI IMG/M metagenome (GOLD analysis project Ga0255756, IMG submission 179956) | Coastal salt marsh microbial communities from the Groves Creek Marsh, Skidaway Island, Georgia - 011509CT metaG (version 2) | ecosystem: Environmental > Aquatic > Marine > Intertidal zone > Salt... | reverse complement strand
TGGCATTTCCTACACGGTAATAATCGGATGCTATGAATACGTTTTTTGTAATATCCAATGTCTCATTGTACGTGCCAGGAAGCACATATATCTTACCTCTACTTTGGCTTTCGGTAATACCTTTGTTGATTGTCTTGTAAGGATCACTTAAAGTACCCGTTCCATTGGCGTCGTCACCATCTGTTGCATCAACATAAATAGGTTGATAAGCCGTAAATGATTTAGAAACAGAACAACCATTTAGCGTTGCCGTGGCCGTATATTCTCCTATTGAATATACATGGATTGAGTCGTTAGTAGAACCCGTCGACCATTGGATACTAGCGCCAGATGTATAATCTGCCTCTAATTCAATGTGGTTGGATCCAGTTAAATCGGATGTTCCACTCAAATTAGTGATCGATAAGGCTGGAGCATCATTAATAGTAAATGTGTAATTATCAGATGTTAGAGAACAGGTTGTACCATCAGATTTAGTATAGGTACCCGTTAGCGAAACTGTGTGGCTACCATTTCCGCTTACCCAGATAGACTCCGTTGTTTCGCCAGTGCTCCACAAATAATCATCAAAATATGGAGGGGCGAATAGCTGAACAGAGTCACAGAATATTTCGCCTGTTGAAGAGAGTTCGTAATCAGCTGTGTTATACTTGACCATCACAGCGCCAGTGGTCCAATAATACCCAAGACTCCAATAATCATCTGCATGTTGATAATGTACAAAATGCTTACCGTCTTGATTAGCATCCAAAGTTGTCCATGACTCGATGTTTTCATATGTCGATGTAGAACCGTTGTACCAATTTGGCTGTTGTGCGGTGTTGTCCCATCTTGCTCCTACCTTAACCGTAAAAGGATACTTGTTATTGTCTTTCAAATATTTGGCTTTATGAGCCTGTTGAAATACCGCGTCAATGGCACCATTATCAATAACAGCTATTTCCGCCAAATCATTATTTGCGAGGACATTCACGTAGGTAGTGCTATCAACATTGTACTTGGTGGCAAAGTACTTTTCGCCGTTGTAGTCAAACAAGTGATGGACCGGCCCGAAGGAGTTTACATAACCGCCAGTAGAACTTACATGATGGCTTGTATTTGTGGCGATGATCGGACCTTGAGCGTCTTTAAAAATCGCTGGCTTTGCAATTTCTGTGATGACCTTTCCGCTTGACGATTTAGAACATCCAAACTCATTAGACACTGTAACTGTGTAGGTTCCCCCTTCTGAAATTGTGATCTGATTTCCAGTGGCGCCAGTACTCCAACGGGCTGTTTGGTCTGAAGAAAGCGTTGTCGATAATGTTTCTGAGCCGCCTTCACAAAAATCAGTAGATGATGCAGTGATTGTCGGTACCGCTTGGGCTGCAGAATAGATTTGTACAGTATCGTTGTATTTACAGAATTGGTTAGTGTAACCCGTGATGTAAACGAGATCCTGCGAAGAAACGTTTAAGGTGTTAGTTGAACCAGAGTATGTTGAATTTGCAGAAGACCAAGTATAGTTTGCTGCATTATCCGTCAGTCTTAACGTCGTTGATGTTCCACACAATACAATGGTATCCTTGAGTGGTGCGCTTGAATATTTGAATGCCGTGCTCGGACGGTAATTCGCTACAACGAAACCGCCAGAGGCGCCACATTGATCATTTGAAGGATTCGCAATTACAACGGAGGCATTGTAGCCCACATTATCAACAGCTATGGATGGGTTTTGTGGTCCATTTCCTCCCCAAGAATAGTAACAGAATTCAAACACGAGGTTATCCGTACCATTCCAATTAAAATCATTGATGTCGAAATAATTCCAGCCGCTCTGATAATTTAGATCACAATCCCAACTTCCTAAGTGGTTAGATGATGATGTTTCAAAAGCAGAGAGCGATGTGTTAGCAGTCTGATATACTCTAATTTGAAGATTTGTATTACAGTTACCGTTCCAAGCAGAATTTAAATAAAATCCAATCTGCTTCACGGTACTACCACCATTCATTCCCATCGACTGCAGCTCGGTAGATTTATACAAATACTGCTGCTTATTATACGCGTATTCCGCACCGAACGGAGCCAAATATTCTTGGTTAGCACTCAATATACCAAATAGCCCTCCAGAAGGAGAAGAGGCATTAGATGTAGATCCAACGCCGCCATTGGTGCTAATGGTAAAAGGGTAATCATTGCTATAAATCTCAGGATTGGCATTATCCTTACCCACAGAGGTCGATGCCGAATTCGTCTGATCAGTAACCGAATAAGATCCTTGATCGTGTACCCAAATGGTCGTGGCCGTGGATGCAATGGCGCCATTCGGGCCTGACCAGCTCAGCGTTCCCGTAAACCCTATAGCGGTCAACTTTACTGAGTCATTAGCACACAAACGAGGGGCGTTGTTTGTGAAAAATGACGGCGAGATTAGCATTCCGTTCTCATAGTGCTGAACGGAGATACTCTGCCCAAAAGAGAATTGGGTAAACGCAAGGAAAGCCCCTACCAAGAGAAGCTTTATTCTTAAGGTTTTGGTTGGTTTCATAATATTTGAGCGCGTGAGGTTTAAACTTGATTATTTTATTTGTGTTTGGGCGTCGCTTCTCAGAACGAGCGAAGCGGCTATCCTTGTTATCAATTTTTTAGCTTGAGTATGTTTGATATTATTGAGCACACTGCATATCAATTCTGTCCCTTAGTGTGTTGGTTAAGAAAACGATATAACTGCAAAGTATGTTTTTACACGATTAAAGGGATACTTATTTCTTTTTGAATTATTACACTATTATCGCCATTCATTAATCTCCTACTGCAACTTGCAAAGGTTTATTGAACTGTGAATATTATTATTAAAAGCCTTTTCATTCAGGCGAATTATTTCGTCTTTAATTTAACAAATAAATCAATCTTAACGATCTCGTTTTTCCCAAAATTCAAAGCAGGGTCTCAATCGAAACACCGGGATTAAATCTTGTTAATACTAAATCAAATTATACTTTTAACTTCTAATAGTCTTATTAGACTTATCAAAGTTTCTTTGGACTTATCGTAGTGTCCTTCAATTTTTTTTTGATCTGAACTTATAAACAATCTTTTATACTCAGCGGAAGCGTTATAAGTAACTGGACTATTCAGTTTTTATAATGAGCCTCGAAAGGTTAAGATTTAATGGTGCATCTACCTATTGTCATATGAAAGTAGATAGCGGCTGCCCCGCCTCCCTCGTAGGGGTAAAAAAAAGTTGCCCGGCCTCCGGCCGGGCAACTCAATATATATATGAACTTAAAATTTAAGCGAGTTGAATATCTACGCTTACCAATTCTTTGAACATCTCCAAACGTGCATTAATCTCAGCAGTAGTAAGGTCTGCCACACGCTCGGTTCCAAATTTTTCTACTGTAAAACTAGCCATCGCAGAACCCCAAATCACCGCGCGCTTCATGTTTTCAAAGCTAATATCTCCGGTCTTTGCAAGGTATCCTATAAAGCCGCCCGCGAACGTATCGCCAGCACCTGTTGGATCAAAAACTTCCTCCAGCGGCAAGGCCGGCGCGCTAAACACCTTATCCTCGTGGAACAACAACGCGCCATGCTCGCCCTTCTTGATGATCAAGTATTTCGGGCCCATCGTCATAATCTTCTTGGCAGCCTTCACCAAGCTGTACTCTTCAGACATCTGGCGCGCTTCCTCATCATTGATCGTCAACACATCTACGCCCTTGAGCGCCACCATCAAATCATCCCAGAAGTGGTCCATCCAGAAGTTCATGGTATCAAGTACTACGAGTTTTGGTCGCTTTGGCAATTGGTCCAATACCTTTTGCTGTATCGAAGGCATCAAGTTCCCCAACATCAAGTACTCACAATCCTTAAAACTATCTGGTACGATTGGGTTAAAATGCTCTAAAACATTAAGTTGCGTATCAAGAGTATCGCGCGTATTCATGTCCAAGTGGTACTTCCCTTTCCAGAAGAACGTCTTACCGTCAGGGATGATTTGCACCCCTTCGAGGTCCACGCCCTTGCTCTTTAACAAGTCCAAATGCTCTTGCTCGAAGTCTGCACCCACCACTGAAACGATGTTGCTCTTTTCTACGTGGTAGCTCGCGCTTAAGGCGATGTAGGTTGCCGCACCACCAAGAATGCGATCCGTTTTTCCGAAAGGCGTCTCGAGCGCGTCGTACGCCATGGTTCCAACTGTTAGTAGGCTCATGTGCTTGAATTTATGGGGCAAAGGTACGCGGGGCCAATTAGTTTCGCAACGAATCCCAAAACCCTATTTCCAAACCGCGCGATTTTTTTCTCTGAAGTATTGTGGGAAATTGGGGATTGCCGTATTATTGCAGCCCGATTTGAAAGAATCGGTACACATTATTCCTCCTTAGCTCAGTTGGTTAGAGCATCTGACTGTTAATCAGAGGGTCCTTGGTTCGAGCCCAAGAGGAGGAGCAACAGAAAAGCCGCAGATTTATTTCTCGCGGCTTTTTTGTTTTCCCTCTATAAATGATGTCTAAAGTACGCAGAGAAGGCTAACAAAATCCTATTTTAGACTCAAGAGAAAGTGCGGATGCGAAAACAGCTGTGTTTTTTCCTAAGCTAAGGCAAAAGCGTCAAGTTGAATTCTCAAACACACATCTACATCATGAAACATTTTATTACCGCCCTTTTAATTACCGGCTCAACAGCGGCTTGGTCCCAGAGTCTTCCGTTTGACTTTGAATCTGCCACATCTGGTATGGTAGGCTACGACAACGCCACTTTTACCATTGTCAACAACCCAAGCACATCAGGCAACAGTAGTTCCAAAGTGGCCAAAATCGTAAAAACCACTGCGGGGGATTTATGGGCAGGAGGGAAAATCACAAACGTTTCGTCTTTGAACTTTTCATCGGCATCGACTAGCGTGCTTTCCATGAAGATTTATACGACGGAGCCCGTGGGTACAGTCATCAAAGTCAAACTTGAGAACCCATACACCAGTGAAGTAGATGCCGTAACCACCGTGAGCGGGGCATGGCACACCCTAACTTTCGACTTTGGCATTCCGGCCCCATCGGGCAGCGCAGACTTGGTTATCATGCCGCAGCCGTTTACTGCCGGTAGCGGGAACACCTTTTATGTGGACGATATTCAGCAAGTAGCCGGAAACATTGCGCCACAAAGGCCGGGGTTACCCATCACCTTCGAGGCCGGTACCACCCCCGATCATTTCTTCAGTTTTGAGAGCGCAACCATGGACATTGTCGCAAACCCTACATCTGACGCCACCAATAACAGCTCCTTAGTAGGGAAAATCGTCCGTTATCTAGGTGCTCCGTATGGAGGAAGTGTGATCACTTTTGCCAACAACATAGATTTCGCAAACCACCCTCAAATCACCATGAAGGTGTGGACCTCTGCCCCAGTGGGGACTTATGTGACCTTGAAAGCCGAGAAGCCGTTTTGGGGTGAAGAGCGCAGCGTGCAAACCACTAAAACGGAGCAATGGGAACTGCTCACCTTCGATTTTACAAATGCACCTACGGACATGCCAAGCTTGGCCTTTTTATTTGACTTTTCCGCGGGCAGTACCAACGTAGGAGATGGGACGGCGACATCCACATTTTACTTCGATGAAATCAAGTTCGCAAACGTGCCACTAGGTTCGGAGGCTTTAGGGGAATTGGCCCCTATTAAAATATACCCTAACCCTACCACAGATCATTGGAACCTAAGCTTTGCTAATGGGGAAATCCTACACGCAGAGATTATCAATATAGAGGGTCGCGTGCTCGAAATATTCAAAGGCAACGGCGAATCTACCCTTGGAATCAATGCCTCAAAGTACCCCAACGGCATATATACCGCCAAAATCACCACCTCGCGCGGGCAAGAAGTTGTAAGATTAGTTAAGTATTAATTCAATCCCATGGACACATCAATCATCAAAACATTGGCCGTTGTAATGGCAATGACCTTTTGCTCCGCAGTAAAAGCGCAAGAAAACAGCTCGAGCTTGAATGCTTTTGATGGTATCGTTGTTATGGGATATGTGGACGGTGGCGCGTACTTGAATTTTACAGGGCCCAATATTAAGTGGGCAACTGGTGAAGCAGTTACAACCCTAGGCATGCTTCCTTCACTGCGTATCAAGCAGGATAACGGGGCGACACAACACTCTTTGATCACACCAAATCTTGGAATAGGAATAACCTATGAATACAACGGCTGGGCATTTCAAGTGCCACTTTACTATAACCCTAAGACTACCGAAGAAAACGGGCAGTGGAATGTAGGTCTTGGCGTTGGGTTTAGACTATAAAAATTGGCCATGCTAAGGGTTCGGAACTTATTTCTTCTGGTTTTACTGCTGATCGCCCCCGGAATTGTAGCCCAATCCGACAACCTCATCAAACGCTACCTCAACAGCGTGATGAGTGAAAGCAAGGATCCTTCTGCGCCAAAGCTCATCAACTACCCCACCATTGCTTATGCACCGGAGACCAGTTGGGAGTTGGGGGTATCTAGTTTGTATGTGTATTCAGCCAACCGGGACCTCAGTAATCGGCTCAGCGAGATTAAGGCCTTTACCTTCTACACACTGGAAAATCAATATGGGTTTTGGTTAGATCACGCCATTTACACCGATCAAAACAAGTGGTTCTTTTATGGTCGAGCGCGCTACCAAAGCTTTCCATTATTCTATTACGGCATAGGGCGGGAAACGCCTTCGGAATACCAAAGCCTTATCGATGGAAACTACACCTTATTCCGTGAGCGCCTCCTTCGAGAAACCCTCCCCTCGCTGTATTTTGGATTGGAGCTGGACTACCAGCGTCTAGGAAATGTAAGCTATGTCGACATGGCTGACGGTTTCGTTCCACCAAGCGTAGGAACCATGGGCTCGACCAATCTGGGCATCGGTCTAGGGCTGCTTTACAACAACATTCACAACGCTATGAACCCACGAGAAGGGCTGTACAGCGAATGGGCGTTCATGAATTACAACACCGCAGCAGGCAGTGATTTCGACATGAACACCTACATCGTTGACAACCGCATCTACCACCCAGTGAAGAAAAATAATGTCCTCGCCGCACAGCTTTACGGTCAATTCACCACCGGTGAGGCGCCGTTCAACATGTTGGCGTTGATGGGTGGCGAAAGCTTGATGCGTGGTTACTACCTGGGCCGCTACCGCGATAAAAACTTAGTGGCCGGTCAGGTCGAATTCCGCATGCTCCCCCTCTCATTTTCGAAGCGCTGGGGCGCGAGTGTTTTTGTCGCCGCAGGACAGGTCTATGGGGATGAGCACAGTTTTGATTGGGGCCAATTCCTGCCTACCGGTGGCGCCGGCATACGATATCTTATCTTCCCAGAAAAAGACATTTATACTCGAATAGACGTATCATTCACGGAAGAGGGCCGAGGAGTATATTTCTACATCGGCGAAGCGTTTTAACTCACACTAATCATGAAAACTCGACACCTCCTCACGGCACTTTTAATCAGCAGTGCCGCCATTGCTCAGACGAACGACTATGCCATCACTTCTTATGCTGAAGAAGGCTTCCTCGCCCCCAACACCCATTATTTAGGGGAAGCTTGGTTGCAGTTCGCCATGCCTGCGGACTCATTGACGGGATACGGCATTACTAAGGCGATGTTCAAGGCGAACTCAACGCTGAATTGGCACAAGCACGGGTCTGTACAAGTGTTGGTGATTGTCGACGGCCTAGGCTACTACCAAGAGCGCGGCAAGGAGCCGGTGATCATGAAAGAAGGTGATATCATTAAATGCCAACCCGGCACCGAACATTGGCATTCTTCGTCCAAGGAACACGATGTAACCTATTTGGCCATTTACGGCGGCACTACCCCCACAGAATGGACCGAAGAGTTGACCCGCGAAGCGTACGATGCAGTGGCGGAGAAATTGACTACTTCAAAATAATTCTGCCAATAAAAAACCCCCTTCTTGCGAAGGGGGCTTATGAGTTAGCTCAGGTTTGCGTCTTACATAGACTTAAATGGCAAGTAAGGTGCTTTCACCCAATTTACAAAGGTGTTGGCTAGGCCATACAAGAAGCTATATACTGCCAAAGACACATACAATTGGATCAACATAATAATCACAGCAACGAAGCCCATACCGGCACCGATCAGGCCTTCGATACTCCAGCCACCGCCAGCGTATCCTGCGCTCATCAAGTCCATGCCGTAAAGCGACATCACCACATCGTTGACCTCAGACAAACCAGCCATGCCAGCCATCATGCCTAGTGCAGCCATCGGTAAATCAGCCAATCCACTGGCCAAATTCAAGCTGTGTGCATACGTATATACATCAGCATTTACCAACCAGGCTACTACCCCAACAATTGCTGAGAAGAATGCGCTCATTGCAGCGAAGTATCCTACAGCCTTAATGTTCGCAAGAACCAAGTCCTTAAATACAAAGCCAACCGTACCACTAGACGATCCTGCGATTTCCTCGCCGGCATTTCTAACGATCTGAGCTAGCGGGAACGCTGCGTAAATGTAGATGAGCATTGCAACAACGCTACCTACCTTAGACATAGCATCTCCCTGAGAAAGAGCATCAATACCTCCCGTAATAACCTCGTACAGCATCGATACAAGCACTGCCAAAGCAAGCACCTTGTACACAAATCCTAACCAGCCCTTGGTAGAGCCTTCAGAGTTGCTCAACGTGTCGTTGAAATTGTTTCTCGGAAGCATCTGATTCACCTTACCAGGCAAATCGAGAATTTGATTCACGTAATCCATAGTTTACAAATGTTTAAGTGTTACGAGGTAGAAATTAGAAAAAATTTCGGTCCAATTCACGAACAAAACACCCCTTCAATTGTTGATTTCGGGACGAGTCCCGAAAAATCTAAGTTTTAGGCACAAAAAAAAGTCCGAAAAAAATTCCGGACTTGTGTCAAATGAGACCTTTTAGGGGGGTTAATTCGCAAATTTTCCCAATCCAAATCCACATGCGGCTCCTAAAACCGCTCCCATTACGACAGAAATAACCGTGTCAAGAATCGCAAAATTTAGGTCCATCGTGTTGTACATAGCAAGCGTCTGGGTGTTAAACGCTAAGAACAATAGCCCCATAAACCAGGCGCCCGTTTTAGCCCCAGAAGCTGCATCAGCAATCCCCATGCGATCTAGTGAAAGGGTTGTCAATAAAGCTATGACAACCATGTTCAGTAGACCCATGGTCATATCCGGCTCTGCCTTCATTGCCTCTGGATAAGCATCTGCCATTGACGCCATCGCATCCATATAATACAAAGCGCCTCCAACGGTGAACATCACGAACCCCGCAATCACGACCACGACTGTGGTCAAAAGAATTTTTTTCATGGTAAAAGAGTGTTAGTTACCCGTTTAAGGTAATGAAAATGAACGACTTATTATTAATTACACCCAGAAAGGTCATGCCCTTCACGGTACAACTTGGTCGTAAACGCCCCAGATACCGATTCTTGATGAAGGCGTACCACATCGTTGCCGCAGACAAATTCCATATGAGCGCGTTGATAATTCCCAAAGTTCAGGTCAACGATCAAGGAATCGCCCTTGACCTCGTAGTTGTGCTGTAAGATGCCCGGGTTTGCCTGCACCCACTCCACTAAAGAGGGGAATTCGCCTGATCCGTTGCCATAAATGGTGTACTGTATGCCGTCTTGGAATTCATAGCGTACCGTACTCTCAAATCCCTCAGGAATCCAGCGTCCGGTTATGGTTCCCGGATCGTTCTTGGCGCAAGAGAACAGGGCCGTTGCCAAGGCACATCCTGCAAGGAGTCTTGTTATTTTCATAATGTTCAGTTTGTTAGTTCCTCTCAAGGTAGTACTTTTTCAGAATGAAAATCCCACCCCTTTTTCTTGCCCTGTTTTTGTCCGGTCAACTCTTCGCCCAGAAGCTTGTAGTCCTGGGCACCTTGCAAGATGCTGGCTCGCCTCAACTCCACTGCGAAAAAGCGTGTTGCGCCCACCCAAAAGCCAATGACTTTGTCGCCTGTTTAGGGGTTGCCGATTCTACTCGCGCCCTCCTCTTCGACGCTACTCCAGATATCGTTCCACAACTCACTGAACTTTTGTCGCGATCCGGAACGGATCGCTATTCGGTCTTCTTAACCCATGCACATATGGGGCATTACACCGGTTTAATGCACTTTGGACGGGAAGCCGCCAACACGAAGAATGTCCCGGTATACGCCATGGATCGGATGATTGAGTTTTTGGCGAAGAATGGCCCCTGGAACCAATTGGTCCAGCTTCAAAACATTCAACTCAACGGCCTTCAAAATGGCGTGCCGCGCACCCTAGATAATGGCATCAAGGTCGAACCCGTTCGTGTGCCGCATCGCGATGAGTTTTCAGAGACTGTTGGGTTTTACATCAAGGGGCCAAACAAAACGGCGCTCTACATTCCGGACATCGATAAATGGACCGCTTGGGAGAAAAACATCTTAGCCGTTGTCCCGACCGTAGACTATGCGTTTATCGATGGTACCTTCTTCGCTGACGGGGAGATTCCGAGACCCATGGCCGAGGTTCCTCATCCTTTTATTTCAGAGAGCATTGAGCTGTTGAACTACCTGCCCGTGGCTGAGCGCAATAAGGTTTATTTCATTCATTTGAACCACAGCAATCCTGCTCGGAATGCGAGTTTTGAGGGGCGGATGAAGGCAGAGGAATTGGGCTACCACTTTGCGGAGTTTGGGATGGCGTTTGAACTTTAACGTTCTGTTGCCAAGTCCATTTCGAGTTTCTCAGTACTTTTCAACCACTAAAGAAAACAGCTATGAAAACGCTAAATGAAAATTGGTTTGCCTTTACCCTAATTGCCGTAATCTTCGGAATTCTTGGATTCCTTTTGGGCCGCACTACAGGCCATCACGGACCCATGGGAATGCACCCAATGATGATGGGCGAGGGCCACGTCATGAAAAAGGCTATGTTTATTTCTGACGACGGTGAAGTGCACGATCTAATGGGCGACATCGACATGGATGTGATCGAAAATATGGACGTTGAAGTCATCAAAGGCGACGATGGTGAAATCACGGTAACTATCGATAGCGTTGGCACCGAGGGTGCTGAGGCTAAAGTCCGAGTAATTAAAATCAAGAAAGACTAGTGATCAGCTATTGGGAACGGGAAGCGCTAAGTCAATATGACCTAGTCGTCATCGGCGGTGGTATCGTAGGAAACTTCACTGCTCTTGAATACGCGAAAGCCCATCCCAATGCCAAAATTGCCGTTCTTGAACGCGGATTTTTCCCAGAAGGGGCCTCCACAAAAAATGCCGGTTTTGCCTGTTTCGGCTCCATCGCAGAGCTAGAACACGATCTTGAAACCTTAGGCGCCGAACAGACCGTCGCTTTGGTCATGCAGCGCTTCGAGGGACTTCAAAAGCTACGCAATACCCTTGGCGACGAAGCTATCGGCTACGAAGAGGTTGGTGGGTTTGAAATATGTTTTGAAACCCCAGATCTCGACCGCATCGAATTCTTTAACGACCTGCTCGAGCCCGCCCTTGGTGCGCGACCCTATTCTTGGGTCTCCGCAGCAGGATTTGGGTTTTCTGAAAAGGTCGTTGGCCTGATCAAAAATGCCCTTGAAGGAACCATCCACACAGGAAAAATGATGGACGCCTTGCAGCAAAAAGTTCGTGAGGCGGGCATTCGTTACTTCACACAAAGCCCCGTGTCGAGGATTGAAAATGGGCCGAGCGGGAAAACGGTTCACATACAGAGCCTCAACGGAAGCATCGCTTTAGAGGCCCGCCAAGTCGCACTTTGCACAAACGCCTTCACGAAGGATTTTCTGCCCGAGCTTAATCTGAATCCTGGCCGCGGCATGATCGTGCTCACCAAACCCCATCCCGCTTTTGATTGGAAGGGGTCGTTCCATTACCACGACGGGTACCATTACTTCCGCACCGTTGATGGTCGATTGCTTTTGGGCGGTGGACGTCAGCTCGACCTGCAAGGTGAAACCACCACCGAACCAGGCATCAATGCAATCATAGAAGCCCAACTCTTAAAAGACATTCAGGACTTTATTGCACCGGGAGTTTCTTTTGAGATTGATCAAAAGTGGTCCGGAGTTATGGCCTTTGGCGCCAATAAGCAGCCGGTCGTGCAGCGCATTGATCCGTATATGATAGCTGGCGTACGGCTGGGCGGTATGGGCGTGGCTATAGGTGCGAGTGTAGGAGCGGCTATGGCGGAGTTATTGCGGAGCTAATTCACAATCTGTTTATAACTTTCTGCTTGTCAAATAGTTAGTTATCGTTCCGGTAACACAAACCTTACAAATCAAAATTTGCTTTTTGTTATTTCGAGTAAAGAAATAATTGAGCAATGACAGCATTTGAAACCAACATGGACCAGTTCATCAAAGAACGTATGATGGAATATTTGCGCGATCAAGGTTACAACTTCTATGAAAGTGCGATACTTTTGAAGTTGAGCCAGGAAGAACGCAATGCTTTAAGTAGAACTTGGGCAGAGTAAACTAAAGCGTCCCTAAAAAGGCAATAATCCCATTGTAGTAGGTATCCGCATCGTCAAACATGGCCATGTGTGCACCGTTTTCACAATAGAGGAAGGTTCCATTCTGGACCGATTCCGCAATGCGCTTCATTCCCTCCGGATCCATGGTATCGTACTGCGCACCGATGCTCAGCGTTGGCACTGTAATCAAATGCAAGTCGCCCGAGCGGTCCCAATTCTTCAAGGTGGCATCGCCAACGATTCCAAATTCACTTGGCCCCTGCATCTTTAAATACAAAGGGTAGTTCAACTTCGAAAAGCTTCGGTTCACCGGCTCAGGCCAGTCCTCTAACGGGCGACGCAGCACGTGTTCCGGGTAATAATATTCCTCGATCAAGCCCAAGTAGCGCTCGGATGTATATTCTCCAGCCGCCTCCAATGCCTTGATTTCTGAGAGGACCTCAGCAGGTAATTGGGGACCCAAAACATTATTCGCATAATCAATGTATTCAGGGATCGAAGCCACCATATTTGAGATGATCAAGCCCTTCAAGTTCTCTTGGTATTTCAAGGCATATTCGATGGCTAGGATCCCTCCCCAAGAATGCCCTAATATCACGCAATTCGAAGCATCGAGGCCCAGTGCTTGACGCACCTGCTCGACCTCTTCCACGAACCTATCGGTGTCCCACAAAGAAGGATCTTCTGGGTTGTCGCTGTTGCCGGAACCCAACTGGTCGTAATAGTAATATTCAATTCCAGCGTTCGGGAAATAGCTGTCTGCAGATTCAAAATATTCGTGGGTCGCGCCCGGTCCGCCGTGAAGTAGGAGCACCTTCAAATCAGGGTTGTTGCCCACGCGCTTGGTCCATACGTTAAAAGTACCCAGGGGAGTTTCCACCGGAATTAGCCGTGCACCACCGCTCCATCTATCGGCCATGCCGTCGTAATTCAGATAGTTGCTTTCAGCAGTCTCTTCCGGAGCTGGAGTTGGGGCCGAACACGCGTAGAGTGCGAGGCCCGTAATTAGAATGAGTAGCTTTTTCATGGTACTGTGATTATGATTGTAGTCGCGATTTCTCCGCATCAAAACCCATCAAGTGACTCTCCACCGACGCATCAATGGTGCTGGTTAGTAGGTTTGGGTCGCGGGCATCGACCGCGGCGAGAAAATCGGACACTAAACGCCAATCTCCTCCTCCGTGAGAATCCGAACTGTGGGACCAATGTTGTTGCTCGCCCGTGCGGAAATCCGTGTAGGTGAAGGATTCCATATCGCCGACAATATCGCCCATCGAACCCATCACACGTGTGCGGCGCCCGTGGTATGAGGTGAAGGCCTCCATGTTGAAGGTTGCAGTGACACCGTTTTCAAATTTCAAGTTCATCGTGTAGTGGTCCGGCTGGTCATTTTCCATGCGGTAGACGCAACGGCCGTAATTTGACGAACGCAAGTATTCCATGATCGCATCGCCGTGTTCGGCGGGGTCCTCGGGCAAGTCGAAGTGATGGAGCCACGTGCGCTTTTCGTGGTAGATGCGCTTGGCTGAATACGGACATTCGCGCTCCACAGCACAGCCGTCTATGCATCGCTCGGTGCTTCCTTCAGGGGCGTTATCGGCTTTAAACCAGGCCAAATCGCCGAAAGCATGAACCTCTTCGCATGGGCTGTCGACGAGCCAGCGCATCATGTCCAAATCGTGGCAGCTTTTGGCTAAGATAATTGGGGTTGTGGCCTTGCTATTGTGCCAATTTCCCCGCACAAAACTGTGGCTCATGTGCACGTGCTGAATGGGCTCAAAATGTTGCAAAGAGATGAGCTGGCCGATAGAGCCGTCGTGCATCAAATCGCGTAACTTTTCGAAATACGGCGCGTACCTCAGCACGTGGCAAACGGCCACAATGCGCCCGGTCTCTTGGGCGCGTTGTAGAATGTCCCGACACTCTTGCTCGGTCGGCGCAATGGGTTTTTCAAGAAGGACATCATATCCCATTTCTAGGGCCTTCATACACGGACCGTAGTGCAGGTCGTCGGGGGTAGTGATGATGATGGCGTCCGCAAACTTTGGGCGCTCAAAAACGTGTTCCCAAGTCGTGAATCTGTTCTTCTTTTTGATGTTGTGTGCCTCCGCATAGCGTTCGTTACGGATCTCTATGGGCTCAGCCACACCAATGATGTCGAGCTGGTCGGCATAGGCCAACGAATAGTTACCGTAGACATTGCCGCGGTTACCTGCGCCGAGGGTGATGGCCGAGATCGTTTTGCTTGTTTTGGGGCCTTGGGCCGCGGGAAGGTGTAGGGGTTGCCCGTATTCGTCTTTGGCCAACACCGATAGCGGTAGGGCCGAGCCAAGGGCGAGGCCCAATGTTTTCAAGGCTTCTCTGCGCGAGTAGTAATTTGACATTCTGGGAGGTTTGAGTTGTCTATGAAAATACTAACTTTCTAGGACTCAATACACTCGAAATGGAAACAAAACCTATTCGCTTTGGCGCGCTCGATGTTTTTCGGGGCATGACCATCGTGTTCATGATCATTGTAAACTCCCCAGGAAATTGGTCCTTCGTCTATGGACCCTTGCTCCACGCGGAGTGGCACGGCTTTACCCCGACAGATTTAGTGTTCCCCTCCTTCCTCTTTGCCATCGGTACGGCGATGAGCTTTTCCATGCGAAAATGGGCCGGGCAGCCGAGAAGTGAGGTGGCCAAGCAAATTTTAAAGCGCACAGGACTTCTTTTTTTGTTCGGGTACCTCATGTATTGGTATCCGTTTTTCAGGTTGGATTTGGCCTGGAACTTCAGTGCCTTCCCCATAGGTGAAACTAGGATTTTCGGCGTGTTGCAGCGCATCGCCTTGGCCTATGGTGTGGCCGCCGCACTCCTGCATTTTATGGGCAAAAAGTGGACCTACGCATTGGTACTGCTTTCCTTGCCGGTGTATTGGTTCTTGCTCGTGAGCTACGGCATCGAGGGGCTGGACCCTTTGTCGTTGGAAGGTAATGCCGTACGTGCCTTGGACTTAAAACTCATTGGCGCCAACCACATGTACATGGGCGAGGGCATTGCCTTTGATCCAGAAGGGCTGCTGACCACCTTGCCAAGTATTGCAAACATCGTCGCCGGTTATGCTGCCGGGTTGTTCGTGCAGGGCGAACGCGACGAAAAAAACACGCGTATTGACCTCATGCTTCTCGGAGCCTCCCTCTGCTTAGTAGCGCTCGTTTGGAACTTGGCTTTCCCCATTAATAAGAAACTCTGGACCTCGTCCTATGCTCTGCTCACTATAGGCTTAGATTTGGTAATTCTAGGGCTGCTTATGTGGTTCTTCCCTAAAGATAAAAAGCTGCCCGGATGGGGTAGGTTTTTCCAGACCCCAGGCAAAAACCCACTGGCGATTTACTTGCTCAGTGAATTGGCCCTTATTACGCTTTATACCCTTCCCGCGGGTACCTCATCAGCCTGGGAATGGACTTACACAAACGGGTTTTCATGGATGGGCGCCAAGCTCGGATCCTTCGCCATGGCGGCAGTTTTCTCACTGAGTTGCTGGGTATTTGGCTACTGGATGGACCGCAGAAAATGGTATTGGAGGGTGTAGTGGGGCCAATTGTTGCACAAGGGCAACACTACGACTATATTGCGCTCCGTTAACTCTCAACCCATGCTACGTACACTTCTATTCTTTACGGCTGCCCGCGCATTGGTGGCTTGTGGTCCAAAATGGCACGAAGAAGCCTTGACCGACGGCATTCAAGCCGTTGTTATTGAAAACGGACCTACGCTCGGGTATTCCTTGAGTTCGGGCGTTCAGCTTCTCGAAGTCGACGGGCTGCCTTTCAAAGATTTGGACAAAGACGGCGAACTGGATGCCTATGAAGATTGGCGTTTATCTGTGGATGAGCGCGCCAAAGATTTGGCCAGCCAGCTCAGCGAAGAAGAAATCGCCGGACTCATGCTCTACAGTCGTCACCAACAAATTCCGGCGCCTGCACAAGGGTATGTCTCTGGAACATATGGCGGACAGGGGGTTGAAGAGGCGAATGTCGCACCTTCCACGCTCACCGATCAACAGACCGCCTTCATCACCCAAGACCACTTGCGTCATGTATTGATCACTTCTGTCGAGAGTCCGGAAGTCGCTGTCGCATGGAACAATAACCTGCAGGGATTAGCCGAATCCTTGGGTCACGGAATTCCTGCAAACAACAGTTCTGATCCAAGGCATGGAGCCAATAAAGATGCAGAGTACAACTCAGGATCAGGCGGTACCATCAGCCAATGGCCCGAGCAAATAGGATTGGCGGCAACCTTTGATACTACTATCACCTATGAGTTCGGCCGCATTGCCTCTCAAGAATACAGAGCCCTCGGCATCACCACCGCCTTGAGCCCACAAATAGATTTGGCCACCGAGCCGCGCTGGAATAGGTTTTACGGCACCTTCGGAGGACATCCTGTGTTGGCCACAGAAATGGCGCGCGCCTATGTGGACGGCTTTCAAAGCAGCGGCACAGATGGAGATTGGGGGGCCGAAAGTGTGAACGCCATGGTCAAGCACTGGCCTTCGGGCGGGCCTGAAGAAGGGGGGCGCGACGGGCACTTCGCCTATGGGAAGTTTGCCGTGTATCCAGGCGGTCACTTCAACACACACCTTCGCCCATTCATTGACGGTGCCTTCAAATTGAATGGCAAAACAAGCAAGGCCTCGGCCGTAATGCCGTACTACACCATCTCCTACAATCAGGATACGGTGTATGAGGAAAATGTAGCCAATGGCTATAGCAAGTTTATAGTGACCGATTTATTGAGAAACACCTTCGGCTACGATGGGGTCGCTTGTACAGACTGGTTAGTCGTGGGCGATGAAGGTCCACATCCTGGCGTCTTTGCGGGCAAGCCTTGGGGAGCGGAAGAATTGGACAATACCCTACGTCACCTCAAAGCACTCATGGCTGGAATGGACCAGTTCGGAGGAAATAACGATGCCGGACCCGTGCTCGAAGCCTTTGCCATGATGCGCCAAGATATGGGCGGTGAGTGGGCTCGTGAGCGCTTGGAACAAAGTGCCGTGCGCCTTCTACGCAACATCTTCCAGGTGGGGCTTTTCGAAAATCCATACCTCGATCCAGCGGTTTCAGAAACCATAGTCGGCAAGCCCGAGTTTATGGACGCCGGGTATGCAGCCCAATTGAAAAGTATCACGATGCTGAAAAACTCGGACAGCATCCTTCCCATCAAAGAACGCAAAACAGTATATGTTCCGCAGATTCACGTGCCTGCCGGAGTCAATTTCTTTGGCGCGCCAACACAAGCCTACGACCACTACCCCGTGGAACTAGATATTCTGTGCAAGGACTTCAACATCACCGATAATCCAGAAAAGTCAGATTTCGCTATTGCTTTTGTCAACAGCCCAAACAGCCCAGGTTATGATTACGCAGAAAGACTAGGCGGCGGCAACGGCTACTTGCCGATCTCCCTACAGCACGCAGATTATGTGGCAGAAAACGCCCGAGCACAAAGTATTGCTGCCGGCGACCCTGTGGTGGATCCAACAATCACCAACCGCTCGTACAAGGGCAAAACTGCCTTGAGCAATCAGCGCTATGATTTGCCGATGATGCAGGACTTGCGCGAAAAGATGGGCGACAAACCCATCATCTTGGTGATGACCGTACGCAACCCTGTGGTCTTTGCCCAAATGGAGCCTCTGGTGGACGGCATCCTCCTCAATTTCGGGGTGCAAACCGCCGCGATCATGGACATTATCACTGGACGCCACGAGCCTTCAGGCCTCTTACCAATGCAATTGCCTGCCTCGATGGAGGAAGTGGAATTACAGCTCGAAGATGTGCCCATGGACATGATGCCTTACATCGATGCGGACGATCATGCCTATGATTTTGCCTTTGGAATGAATTGGTCCGGAGTGATCTGCGACAAACGCACGCAGCGCTACTTCGGCATGGAACAAGATTGGTAACCGAAACTTGTCGTTAACGAAAAACCCCCGAGCGCTGCTTTGGGGTTTTTTATTTAAAATCGAATGGACGTTTGTACCACATGGGCATGCGTCCCGGTATTGCTCAAATCCCTTTGGTAGAAGTATCCGAAACCTAACTTTTTACCCGCTACTTTCGAATCCGATCCAATACCTAAACGGAGCGCCCTGTCAAAGTTTGGATCGCCAGAGGCAAAGACCTCGGCCTCAAACGTCGGGTCCCATTTGAAGTCTTTGATGGGGTAATCGTATTGCACGCGGAACCTTCCCGTGAACTTGTTGTTGCCGGAGCCGGTGAGCACGGCACGCTGCTGGAGCGCGTAACGAAAGTGGAGGTCGCCTTTTGGAAGATCAATGTGCTGTGAAGCGTAGAATTGGGCGCGTACCCTGTGAAAAGTTCCTTGCGTCGCACCCTTCGTATCGAAAATCATATAATGTCTGAGCTCTAATCCCAGGTCCCATTTTTTGTTGAGTTCACGACCAAACTGGGCCTCTGTAATCCAACGATCGTCGCTCAAGGTAGAAGATGCGCGGTACTGCCCGCTTACGGTCATAGAAAGTTCTTTGCTCAGGTCAAATTTTGTCCCCGCCTTAAACCACAACGCTAGATCCGTCGCGCTCTGACCAAAAGCCATTGAGCCCATCAACAGGGCCATGTATAATAGCTTACTCTTCATAGTACAGTTGGATTTGGGCAGTGCCGAGGGCGTAGTCCACCTTAGATACTTGGACCTTGATCACCTGAATTCCCATTTGCGATTCCAGGTCCTTCACCTTTGCGTCCATAGTTGATTTTTCCAATTCCGCCACAGGCACCGATATGTTCAACTTACGTTGGTTCGGCTTGACCTCCTCGCGCAACAAGAACTTCTCGAGCAAATAAATAAAAGCCAGCACCAGAGCGTTGATCACCAACATCTCCATCCAACCTTCCGGCTGTGAAGACAACGCGTTAATCAAGGCAATGCCAATAGCCGCAAACAAATACGTCATCTCCTGCGGACGCAATGGTTCCGTGCGGTAGCGCACAATGCCAAAGACGGCAAACATCCCGATCGCCATCCCGATCTGCATATCAAAGGAGCGAAGGGTGTGAGACAGGAAGAACACCACCACCGAAATGATGAAAAAGCTGTAGACGTTCTTGCGGGATTCCGGTCCGTGCTTGCTCACAATACGCATGAGCACCAGGTTAAACCCAAGGGTCAGCGCGAAACGAAGGAGCAATTCTAACAGCGCATTTTCGGAAAAGGCAGGCATAGTAAATGTGTTTGTTTCCCGTAAAGATAATAGGAGCACCAATACATCGTATTTTAATCCCATGAAACGACTGCTTTTATTCTTGGCCCTTGCGCTTTATGGATGTGATGCCGATTATACCGTCGGGGAACTCCCCATCATCGAAATCAACACTACCCAAGTCATTCGTCCCGACGAAAAAGTTCGTGGCGAGATGGTCATCTTGGACGGAGGAAAAGAAGTCCTCTCCAGCACCATCGGCATCGAATACCGCGGCAGTACGTCCTACCGGGTCAGCGATAAAAAGTCCTACAGCATAGAAACACGCGTCGGCCTTGAGGACCGCTCTCAAAGCCTGTTGGGCATGCCGGCAGAGTCCGATTGGATTCTCATGGGGCACGTCTTCCGAGCTACAGATCCTGATAATTTCTACGCCTTCGACCCTACGCTAATGCACCATTATATCAGTTACGAATTGGCCCGCTCGATGGGGCAGTACGCCAGCCGATGCCGCTGGGTGGAGCTCCGCGTCAATGGCCGTTACGACGGCCTCTACATCTTAATGGAAAAGCTCAAAGCAGATCCATTACGCATTGATGTAGGTCGCCCGAACGGCGACAGCGAACCCGGCATCACCGGTGGATATATCCTGAAAATCGATAAGACTGCGGGCGATGCGCCTGTGGGGCAACCGTTGGAGTATTACGACAATAATTGGGGCGATGATGCAGTCTACACCTCCGCCAACAGCTTCCGTTCGCACTATGATATTTACGGCGACAGCATGACCATCGAGCCCTTCCGTCCGCCCTACCACGACCAACAATGGCTCGAGACTTACTTCTTGTACGAGCACCCTGGCCCGGCCGAGATGACCTATGCGCAACGCCAATACATCCAAGGCTATATCAACGATTTTGAAACTGCCCTGCTCACCGACGACCTCAGCGGCTCCTCGCGTACCTACCTCGATTATATTGACCTGGAAAGTTTCGTGGACGGCTTTATCATGAACGAACTTGGCGGCAATATCGACGCCTACCGGATCTCCACCTTCCTCCACAAACCGCGCAGTGGCAAGCTCCGTTTCGGGCCCATCTGGGACTTCAACATCGGCTACGGTCGCCAAGGTCGCGTGCCTTGGGATGATTGGATTTGCAACTACAACGACCACGTGAATCAAGATGCGTGGATGCTGCCTTTCTGGTGGGACCGATTCCTCGAAGATCCCCTCTTCACCTCAGCCGTTAAAACCCGCTGGACCAGCCTCCGCAGCGGCGAGCTCAGCGATGCCGCCATCTTCGGATTGATCAATGATACCGAAGAACGGTTAGTCCAAGCAGGTGCCATCGACCGCAACTACAACCGTTGGAAAACAGATAATGGAAATACCGTCAATCATGCCGGCGAAGTAGATTTCCTTCGCTTTTATCTAGAACAACGATTGGCGTGGATGGATTCGGAAATAGGGGCTTGGTAATAGGGCAATTCGGCAGATGAGGCGTATTTTGCACCCGTAAATACAACACGTATGATCACTCCACTTTTGTACATCGGCCCTGGTTTGGGCGTAGGCGCGGGCATCTTGATTGCCTTGGTGCTTTTGCTGATCGTTTTCGCCTTCGGCTACCGCATTTGGTACGGCATCAAGAAAGCGCGTAAGAAGTAAATGTTCGAGGCGCTGCTCATAGCCTTTCCGCTTATTTCGGGGATCATTCTCGGAATGGGGGTGCTATGGATGCAGGCTCCTTTTTTTGTTCTAGCACGCCGCAGTGTCGGCCTGCTCGACATTCTCATCTCCGACCTTGAAGAGGACGACAAATTCGCGGCGGTAAACAAAGCGACCAATGCCACCGTGGTGGCCCTAGGGAAGACCGTGGCCTTTTTGGCTGTGGTGTTGGGGGCGACCGCTTGGACGTATTGGTATTTGCCAGGGATGTTCTGGGCGGATACGCTGAGCGCGGGCTGGAAGTTCGGCGTGTTCACGGGGGGGACGGTACTGCCGTTTCTCTACCCTCGAAAGAAGAAGAGTGCCTATGGCGCCATGGCCCAATTATTCCATCACCTCATCCTCGACCATTACCACATTGGCAAAGCTTTGTTAAAGCGCCAAATCAAAGGCGTGGAGCACCCTGTGGAGAGCGGCGCGGTGAGTGCGGTGTTGGTCACCGGGCTGGCCCGGGCAGGGACGACGGCCTTAGTGCGTACTTTAAGTGAGCGCGGTCCATTCCGTTCGCTGGATTACAGCAACATGCCTGTGTTGCTCGCCCCGAGATTATGGGCCAAATTCTACCGCCCCAGCCGCAAAGAGCAACAAGAGCGCGCGCACGGCGACGGGATCAAGGTGGGGCTGGCGAGCGTGGAAGCATTGGAGGAATATTTCTTCAAGGTGGTCACGGGCGATCGATTCGTGAAAAAGGACCGGTTGGTGCGCCACGAGTTGAGCGCCGAAGAGAACGAGCAGTACCGCAGGTATTTCAAGAGCCTGTGTAAGGACGGCGAGGTGTATTTGGCGAAGAACAATAACGCGGTGCTCCGATTGCCGTCGCTGTTGGCGCAGAATCCGGACATGAAGGTGTTTGTGTTGGTGCGCGAGCCGCTCGAGCACGCCTACAGTTTGTACAAGCAGCATTTGAAATTTAGCAAGGAGCAGGCGGAAGACCCGTTTGTGTTGACCTATATGAATTGGTTAGGGCACCATGAGTTTGGGCAGGGCCAATTACCTTTTGACCTCGGCGCCCTCGGCGACGAGCGCGACCGCGAGAAGTTGGATTTTTGGTTGGAGCGTTGGGTCGAGTACTACAGCTACGCGCAAGGTTTGGGCGGGGTGGAGTTCATACGCTATGAGGAGTTTTTAGCACGCCCGTCTCAGGTCGTGGAGCGCATTGCCAAAGCGACAGGAATGACCATAAACGCAGAAGATATTCCGGTCTTTGAGAAAACGCCAGAAGTCCCCAGTGGATTCAGTCCTGAATTGGCGTCCATGGCCCAAAGGGTGTATGAGGGGTTGGGATAAAATTGGACCCTCAAACTTCCTGGGATTTTGCTAACTTCAAGCCACCAACGACACTCGCTATGGACATCGATCATATCTTAAAAACCATTGCCCCAGAATTGAGCGCTGAGCTTCGCCAACACCTCATTGAGGTTGGGGAAATAGAGCATTACGAAAAGGGCGGTTTGATCCTAGATTACGGCATTGAAGCTTGCTTTCTACCCATCATTTTAGAGGGAAATGCACGCGTAGTTCGCGGCGATGAGGACGACCCCTCTAAGGAGTTGTTATTGTATTTCTTGACGCCCGGGGAAATCTGTCCTTGTGCGGCCTTCTCCACCTTGCCGAACGGCGAAATGCCGATCACGGTGGAAGCGGAGACGCCTGCGGTGATTTTGAACGTGCCCATCGGAGAGTTGAGCACAATGGCTACGCAATTTCCGGAGTGGAGAATGTACGAATTGGCCAATTTCCGTAAACGTTTCGAAGAGCTGCTCAGCCTCGTGGACAACGCTATTTTTAAACAGCTAGGGGCTCGTTTGCGCGCCTACATTGAAATGCGCTGTCGCGTGAGTGGACGAAAAGGCGTGGCCTTGTCCAAAGTGAAAATGGCCTCTGAGCTCGGCACCTCCAGAGAGGTGGTCAGTCGACTGCTCAAATCCCTCGAACACGAAGGGGTCATCATCCAAGATAAAGACGGGGTTCACCTGATCAACTAAATGAAAAACCCGGCCTGCGGCCGGGTTTTTTGTGCTTATTGCAATACCACGCGCTCGGTGTAGTGTCGCTCCGGCGTGGTGAGGTTTAGGATATACATCCCCTTCGCCAACGCGCTGAAATCCATCGGCTCAATCATAGGGCCTTCACTTTGAATTTCACCTTGTGCCGCGACGCGACCGTTGAGATCTACGAGCGTCCATTGCACTCGCGTACCTTCCGCAAAATCGAGCAAAAGGTCCATCGTTCCTTGGCTTGGGTTCGGGAAGGCCATGAACGGCTTCACTTCCGCCAACACCTCTTCTGGGAGGTCCATGAAGGCGGCATCGGACAACTTCACATCCGTATAGATGTGCCATTCACCCGGCGCGAAAGAAATAGGGGCCGTGGCATTTGTAACGCTGATGCTATCTCCGGTAAAGTAATCATACCAAGTGCCCGTGTGCTGGAAGTTCGGGTACACGTCTTTTTGCGTTACCGCAAAGTTCCCCACCACCGTAGCATTCATGGTGCTGCCGTTGAGGTTGATGCGTTTCGAGGCACCATTCAGGGCATAGGTGAAGTTTGAAGTGTTGAACACGTCGTACTTTTTACGCATGTCCATCATCGAGGCCATGTAGAAATAACTCTTCTGACGGTACTGGTTGTGGTAGTAGTTCCAGAGAATAGGTTTCTCACACACACGACACGGGTTGTCGATGGAAATATCGTAGCCCAATTCCTCAAACATATAGATCATCTTCGGCCCAGGAATGGTGTAGAAGAAAGCGCTTGCTTGAATGATTCGGTCCGCGCGCGTGGCCAGGGTCTTGGTGTCGTACCCGCCGCTCGCATTCCCATAGGTTTTGATCTTGTACGACGCACGCTCTTCGTCGTGACTTTCCATATAAGTAATCAAATGCTTGTCGGTCCAGCCGCGCTCCTTATAGATGCCCCACTTAAAATCGCTATCTGGCGTATAGCCCATGGCGGCTTCGTAATACTGGTGCACTGCATTGCCCCACAGCATCATGCCGTAGTCGCTCAACTCCTTCTCTTCCTGGTTGGGTCCCCAGTGCTCGAGGATCACATAGAAATCCGAATCTTTATTCCAGCACACGTCCGCCATGCGCTTCAAAGCCGCGATTCTCGGCGCTTGGTAGTTATCTGCGTTCGAGCTGTTGGTGAAGCCCTTGGTAAAGTCGAATCTGATCCCGTCAATCTTGAATTCTTCAATCCAATAGGTGTTGATGCGGTCCATATAATCGCGCGTGGGCTGCACGAAATGATCGAAGTCGTTCCCCCAACAGTTTGGCGGGTGCGGACAGTTTTGGTTCATGTACGGGTTGTTGGCTGCCGGACGGTTGTTGTTGCCGTCCCACCACATCTGCGCAATAGGGTTTTGCCCAAAGGCGTGGTTGAAGACTTGGTCCATAATCACCGCTATCCCACGGCTGTGGCAGCTGTCCACGAACTCGCGGAATTTATCCGGCGTACCGTAGTATTTGTCCAGCGCCATGTGAAAAGACGGGTTATACCCCCAGCTTGAGTTGCCTTCGAACTCCGAATTTGGCATCAGCTCAATGGCATTCACCCCGAGGCGCTCTATGTAATCGAGCGTATCGATGAGCGTCTGGTAATTGCGCGTAGTTACAAAGTCGCGAATGAGCAATTCATAGATGAGCAGCTCCTCTTGCGCAGGGGCGTTAAAGGTGGTATTGGTCCAATTATACACTGGCTTCGCCGTCTCATACAAAGACACAATGCCGGTGGTTTTACCCGTTGGATAATTTGGCATGTTCGGGTATGTCGCACTTGAAATATACCCGTCGTTCCAAGGGTCCAAGACCTGCTCCGAGAACGGATCCGCCACTCTAAGCTCCCCATCGATGAGGTACTGGTAGGTGAACGGCTGTCCCGCAGGCACGGTCATCTCTAAGAACCACCAAGCGCCGCCTGGCGTGCGCGTCATGGCATTCACGGTGTCCGGCATATAGTCGTTGAGAGAGGTCAAACAGTAGACGCGGTTTTTGAACGGCGCATAGAGTTTGAAAAAGACCGTGGTATCATTTAGTTCATTGATCCCTTGCTCCATCCCGCTCGGCATCACACCCACCTGCAAAGGGGTTTGTACGGCATAGTGCACGGTGTCGTATTCGGTCGAGCTACCGTAATCCGCTTGCAACACCACCGTATGGACCCCCGCAACGGTGCTGCCCAAATAAAAGTTGTCCTGCTTCGTAGAATCTTGGAAGACCAGCGTACCGTTATCGTACACCTTCATGTCCGCCTTTTGGTTGGAGGCCACGATAAATTCAATGGAATCGCCCGGGTTGATCAGCATGGTGGTCGACGGCGCCAAGAATTTGGCAATCAACCCCGCATTCGGCGGATAAACGTCGTAGTAAATATCATTTCCGTTGGGGTCGCGGCCCACAATTGTTCCGTTCCCATTGCGAAATACAAAAGCCATTTGCTGTACAACCACGCTCGAGCCAAAACCGTAGAAGGTGGGCATATGGTACTCAATCTTGTGCAGGTTATTGCCCAAGTTTGTCATTAGCACCGAGGCATCTGCCGTGCCCCAGTTTCCCTGTACGTGCTTCCAATCTGTGGGTGAGGTGCTCTGGTTAGTGATCAAGCCCGCGTGGGCATAGACCGGCACTACCCCTGTCAACGCTCCGTTCCCTTCGGTAGCATCGTAAATGATGGTCACCGTATCGTTTTGAGAGGGAAAGGCAGGGGTTACCGTTAAAATCTGTGCGTTCGCTAGTGCTGCGAAAGCCACAAATAAAAGGGCGGCGAGTGAGCGTGTAGTGGTCAATTTCATATCTGTACTCTGCTGATGTGCTTTGGTATGGGTTAAAATTAGGGCAAAACAGGCGGAGAAACTACCCGGATTTTGTCGCGTTTGCCTAACTTAATGGTCTAAACATTCAAACTATGATCTTATCTACTACCTCTACCGTGGCAGGCAAAGAAGTTACTGAAACCATTGGCATTTGCCGTGGCAGTACCGTCCGTGCCCGCAATATTGGCCGTGATATTTTCGCGGGAATCAAGAATATTGTCGGCGGTGAAATTGAAGAATATACCAAGCTACAAGCCCAAAGCCGTGAGCAAGCCTTACAGCGCATGATCAAAGATGCGGAACGCCTCGGTGCAGACGCCGTCATTAACGTGCGCTTCACTACATCGATGGTGATGCAAGGCGCGGCAGAAATGCTGGCCTACGGTACCGCAGTAAAGCTGAAATAACATGTGGTTCTTAGGGTTGCATGCCCTCATCTGGGGCTTCATGCTTATTGCCGCAATTGTGCTGGGCATTCGCGCCTATCAAAAAGGCAAGCTTGAGGATTTCGAGGACCGAAGTAATTAGGACGCCAGCGGTTCTAATTCAATAATACGGTCGCACATATACCGAACAACATCGGGGTCGTGAGAGATGAAAATCATACTCAGGCCCCGATTCTTTTTAATGCCGTTCAACAGGTTCAACACTTGGGCCTGCACACTTACATCCAGGGCACTTACACTCTCGTCACAAATCAAGAGCTCCGGATCCGCCGCCAAGGCACGGGCAATGCCGATGCGTTGACGCTGTCCGCCTGAAAAGGCACTCGGCTTCTTCTGTAAATCCGAGGCCTGCAAGCCCACCTCCTCCATCAAGGCTTCGGCCTTTGAAAGACGCTGCGCCCCCGACAAATGGCTTTGGTGTTTGCGCAGCACTTGGTCCAATATCCAACCAATGCGCTTACCGCTGTTCAACGCGCTGTAGGGGTCCTGGAAGATGAACTGAATTTTGCTTCGATCTCCGCTGTATTTCCAATGCTTGTATTGATGCGTATTGAGCCCCACAATAGCACGGCCAATGGTGCTTTTTCCGGATCCCGAAGGCCCGATAAGTCCCAGCGTCTCCCCGGGCATCAATGCCAAATCCTGATCGCGCACGACCCACTGGGTGTGCTTACGCCATCCCTTCTTTCGCTGAAACCCGATGGTCAACCCTTCAATCTTCAGCAAGGGATCGTTCGCCTTTGGCGCGACCAATTCTTCCTTCTCCACCGCACCTTTTTCCTCCAAGAAATCCTGGAGCACCGGTAATGGGTACGGCCTTCCCTTCTTCGGGGGACGGCACGCCAACAGCCCCTTCGTGTAAGCGTGTTGCGGATGCTCAAAGATGTCCTTCGCTGGACCTTGTTCCACCGTTTTTCCGCGGAAGAGCACCAAGACATCGTCCGCATGTTCCGACACCACTTCAAGGTCGTGGCTGATCAACCAAAGGGCACAACCGCGCTCCTTCACCAGGTTTCTCAATAGGGTTAATATGGTGGCCTCCACCGCCTTGTCCAGCGCCGTAGTAGGCTCGTCGGCAATGATGAGTTTGGGGTCCAACAACAGGGCCATGGCAATGACCACGCGCTGGCGTTGACCGCCGCTCAATTCATGAGGGTATTTGCTGTAGGTATGTTCCGGCTCGGGGAGCTCCACCTCCGCCAAAGCCTCCAAGATGTTCCGTTTGCGCTCCCCCGCCGAAGCCGACGTGTGGCGCTCGAGTACCTCATCCAGCTGTGTGCCTATGCGTATGGAGGGGTGCAAGGAGGTCATGGGATCTTGGAAGACCATCGCTACTTCCTTGCCTCTAATCTCGGACCAGAGCGCAGGGGTCATGCTCGAAATGGATCGCCCTAAAAGGTCCGCGGTTTTGGCTTGGACCTCAGCCTTTGGATCCAACAATCCCATGGACAAGAGCGCGCCCACGGATTTACCGGAACCGCTTTCCCCTACCACGGCCAGACTTTGGCCCGGGTAGATGGTCAATGAAAAATCCTGCAATACCTGCTTCTCGCCAAAGGAGATGTTAAGCTGCTCAAGTTTGAGGACAGGTGTGGGCATGGTTTATTCGTTCCAAAGGTCCATTTGAAGAAGCAGGGCTTCCTCGACCTTGTTGAAATCTGCATGGTATTTCCCGCCGTCGCGTTGGCCTACGCGCATGACCACGCGCTGATGCGCACGGTCGATCAAGATATCTTGACCCAACATCCCGCGGAAACCAAATACGTGGTTGTGCGGTTCTGGATAAATCCAAAAGCTATGTCCATAGTACGGACTCTTGTACCCTTGAGAGGCCATGGCGATGAAGGCAGAATCGACCACTGATTGGCCGTCGATCTTGCCGTCGTGCAAAATGAATTGGCCCAACTTCGCAAAATCTCTCACGCTCACATTCAGACAACAAAAGCCCAATTCCAATCCGTCAGCCCTGTCCAGATGCCAAGTCGCCGGCACCTCAAAGCCGACCTTCGCAAAGAGCTCGCGGTTAGCAAAGCTCGACACGCTCTCGCCCACGGCGCGGCTCAACGCCACAGTCAATACTTGGGTCTGCGCGCTTTGGTATTCATATACCTCGCCCGCCGGGTTCTTTCCCGGAGGAATGCTCAGTGCCGTGGCTTCCGCCTTATCTCCGTAGTAGAGCTTCGCCGTTTTAGAAAAAGGATCGTTATAGTTCTCCTTGATTTGCATGCCTGCCGTCATCGTGCTGAAGTGACGCAAGGTCGGCTCTGCCACACCCTCTGGAATTTCATATTCCGGAATGTATTTCGTGATGGGGTCGTCCCAAGAATCGATATAACCGTCCTGAATGGCAATCTGAATCAACAAGGTGATGACCGTCTTTGCCGTGGAGAAGCTGTTGCTGATGGTCGACGCATCATGATCGTCCCAATATTCTTCGAGGACCACAGAGTCCTTTTCCAATACGATGAGGCCCTTGGTATCATAGGATTCCAGCGCGGTTCTTGTGTCCGGCGAGAGCTCTAGCGTATAGGACCCTTCCGGCAAGGTCACCGCGTTGAAGACTGGCATCTCGCGCTGGTCGAAATGGCTGCGGTCGTAAATGTGGGCACTCTTGTGTCCGTCGAGGTAGGCGCCCTGCACCCCGCGAATGAGGTAGCTGAAGGGAGAATACTTCAGGGCTAGAAATAAGACGACGACAATGGCGACGACGCGTTTAGCTGTTTTCATGTTTGTAGGGTTGTGTTGACGGCACTAGTGTACAGCCAAACTGTTGTTCAAAGTTCTTTCTTAATTGGTCCTTTACCTCATTCAAATCGATTTCTCGGCCCAATTCTATGTGCAGCGACGTCACCGCCTTATCACTGATGCCACAAGGCACGATGTGCGCAAAATGGCTCAAATCTGTGTTCACATTAAAGGCAAAACCGTGCATGGTCGTCCAACGCGACGCCTTCACGCCCAGGGCACAAATCTTCCGGGCGAAGGGCGTTCCTGCATCCAGCCAAACTCCCGTCTCCCCATCGGAGCGGCCCGACTCCAGGCCATAAAACCTCAGCGTCGAAATCACCACCTCTTCAAGATAGCGCAAGTATTTATGAATGTCGGTGAAATAATGGTCCAAATCCAAGATGGGATAGCCCACAATTTGCCCCGGCCCGTGGTAGGTAATGTCCCCGCCGCGGTTCACCGGATAGTACTCTATGCCCTCTCTTTTCAGGCGCGCCTCGTCCACCAACAGGTGGTCCTCCTTTCCGCTCTTCCCGAGGGTAAAGACCGGCGGATGCTCCACAAAAATCAAATGATCTGCGGTCTCCTGCGCCTGCTCTGGGGTTTTTCGGTTGACCAATTTCTGCGCCACCGTCTCCTCAAACAATTGGGTCTGGAAATCCCACGCCTCCTTATACCCGACGCGGCCTATATCTTGAAACTGTACTTCTTTCATGGTTTCTGTTGCCAATTCCACTGCACGCCAATGGGCAGCATCAATTGCCATTCCCATAACCCGCTTGGACCTCCATTAGTTTTGCTGAGCTGCGGCCACAAATAAATGCCCGTGCCCTGACTCACCCACCAAGTGCATTGTGCGCCCATGCCCACCTTCATGTCTGAGCTACTGAACGACCCGCCCATCACCGTCTGGTTCTGATGGTAGGCCATGCCCGCGTGCGCGTCGAGCAACAAACTAAACCCTTGGTCACTGGCCCCCGACGCCAAAAAGTGCACGCGGCCCGTGGTGGCGTAGGTCTGTGTCAAAGGAGAAAGATCTGTCGAGGCCTCTAAACCAATAGCCGTTGTGGGTGTTACAAAGGCACATGAACCGCCTTGGAGTGCAAGGCGAGCATTGGTAAGGTCTGAACTCGTTCCGGTGAGGAATGCGGATCCGCCGACACTGGCCAAACGGGTGCCTTTCTGCCAATACGGCTGCGCATGTGCGGCGACGGTCAGAAACAGGGCGACCCAGAGGTGGGAAAATCGGTGGATACTCATGATGCTAAGCTACGAAAGGCAGTTATCTTTGCGCTTTGAAATAAACGTGTCGTATGGCAAGACTTTTATCAGAACAGGAAATCCTTAGACGTGAATCACTTAGCAAGCTGAGAGCATTGGGCATCGACCCGTACCCAGCCGCTGAGTATAAATGTACGCACTTTGCCAAAGACATCCGCGCTGGATATAGCGAGGGTGTGCAAGGTTTTGAACAAGTGCGCATCGCGGGCCGATTGATGACTAAACGCATCATGGGCAAGGCTTCCTTTGCTGTATTGGCCGATTCTTCTGGAGATATGCAGATCTACATCAACCGCGATGAAATCTGCCCAGACGAGGACAAAACCCTCTACAACGACGTATTCAAAAAACTCCTAGACATCGGTGATTTCATCGGTGTGGAAGGACACATGTTCACCACCCAAACGGGTGAGATGAGCTTGCACGTAAAATCGTTAACCGTACTCTCCAAAAGCTTGCGTCCACTCCCGGTAGTGAAAACCGATGCCGATGGAAAGGTATACGACGCCCTCACAGACCCCGAGATACGCTACCGTCAACGCTACGTCGACCTCGTAGTGAATCCAGGCGTAAAAGAAATCTTCCGCAAGCGCAACAAAGTCATCTCTACCATGCGCCGCATCTTCGACGACGCTGGCTACATGGAAGTAGAAACCCCGATCCTCCAGCCTATACCAGGGGGTGCTGCGGCACGCCCGTTCATCACCCACCACAACGCTTTGGACATTCCATTGTACCTGCGCATTGCCAACGAGCTTTACCTAAAGCGCCTCATCGTAGGTGGTTTTGAAGGCGTGTACGAATTTGCCAAAGACTTCCGCAACGAGGGGATGGACAAAACCCATAATCCAGAGTTCACCGTGATGGAGATCTATGTGGCCTACAAGGACTACAATTGGATGATGAAGTTCGTAGAAAACATGTTGGAGCAAGTTGCTACGGCAGTGAACGGCACTACCGATGCAACCATTGGTAACAACACGGTAAGCTTCAAAGCGCCTTATGCTCGTGTACCTATTTTGGAGGCGATCAAGACGCATACCGGACTCGACCTTGCTGGTAAAACAGAAGGGGAAGTACGCGACGCGGCGAAATCAATTGGCCTAGAAGTAGACGAAACTATGGGTAAAGGAAAGCTCATCGACGAGATCTTCGGTGAGAAGTGTGAGAATCACTACATCCAACCAACCTTCATCACCGACTACCCAGTGGAGATGTCGCCTTTGTGTAAGAAGCACCGTGACAACCCAGAGCTCACCGAGCGTTTTGAGTTGATGGTCAACGGTAAGGAAGTGGCAAACGCCTATTCAGAACTTAACGACCCTATCGACCAATTAGAGCGTTTTGAAGACCAGCTCAAACTCTCTGAAAAAGGAGACGACGAGGCAATGTTCATCGACATGGACTTCGTGCGCGCCCTCGAATACGGTATGCCGCCAACCTCAGGATTGGGGATTGGTATCGACCGCTTGACCATGATGCTCACCAACCAGGACAGCATCCAAGAAGTACTCTTCTTCCCGCAAATGCGCCCAGAAAAATGGGAAACCGTGGCTACCCCGGCAGATTTCCAAGCCATCGGCGTCCCAGCGGATTGGTCGGAGCACATCGTACAAGCAGGCTACCACACTGTCGAAGCATTGCGCAACAACAAACCTGCGGCCTTACACCAAAAGCTCAACGGGTTTAGAAAAAAGAATAAATTAGATATCCCAGCCCTTGGACTAGACCAAGTAGAAAGCTGGTTTAACGCCTAATCGCACTATGAGCACCATCAAAGCCGCCTATAAGAAAATCGCCAATGCCGTTCGCCCGGTGTTACTGAGCATACTTGGCCTCTTCCTAGCAGGGATCATCACAACGGTGTTCCATTTGATCTTCACGCCGTTCCTTGATCCGTTCCCGCAAGAAGCTCTGATGTCTGCGGACTGGGCTGGGAAAGTAGCCGTTATGGACGCGTACATGAAGGCCAATCCATTCGCGGTATACTCAGCACTTATCGCCCACGGCATGGGGGCATTCGCCGGAGTCTATTTTGTGACCCGCTCAAACAAAGCCTACGACCGCAAAAACAATATCGTACGCCCGCAATGGATAGGTCCGTTGATCGTGGCGGGATTTTGGATGTATGCCGACATTCAGAATGATTTGAAAGATGCCCCCATCGGACCGGCTTGGACAGCCCTAGATGTGGTGGTTACTGCGGTACTTTCCTTCCTCGCGTATTTGTTGGCTGGAGGTGCCCGTAAAGCACGTACAACGGACGAATACTACAAAGGGTAGGCCATAACCATTGAAAACATATCCCGAGGATCTTTTTGAAAGCATAGAGTTTGATTTAGTCAAGCAAGCCGTCGCCAAAAGAGCGGTGACGGAACGTGCTAGAGAACGAATTTCAGAGTTGAAACCAAGCGCTGATTACGGCGCAGTTACCCAAGACCTACAAGAAGTCCACGAAGTCTTAGGGCTTTATCAAAGCGGCTTCCCTGTACCCGCCCTGGCCTCTGCTGACATCAAGACCTTCCTACTCCGCCTAAAGATTCAAGGCGCCTCCCTCGACGGTCCAGACTTTTTGATCCTCAAAGACCTGGTGGAGAGCTTCAACCGTATCCGCTCGTTCTTCAAGCTGCATGCGGAGCGCACGCCTTCGATCCAAGAGAAATTAGCCCACCTAGAACCCAACAAAGCCGTTCCCGACGAAATCGATCGAGTACTAGATCGACGCGGCGTAGTTAAAACCTCCGCTTCCTCGGAACTGGGAAAAATTCGTGCGGCTTTGACGAAAAAACGCGCAGCGGCAGATCGCATTTTCTACCGCGCTGTAAAGAAATACCAAAGCAGCGGGGTACTGGCAGATATTCAAGAGAGCGTCCACGACAACAAGCGCGTATTGGCGATTGAAGGGGCCTTTAAGGGCCAAGTCAACGGGATCTTCCACGGTTCCTCATCCCGTGCGACCATCTTCTATGTCGAGCCGACAGAAACCTTGGAGATCAACAACGAAATCTCCGTTTTAGAAGACGAAGAAAAGCGCGAAGTTGCCCGAGTCCTCAAAGTATTGACCGCCTTCGTCGCAGGGTACCGCGAGCTCTTGCGCGACTACAGCACCGCCCTGTACCAAATCGACTTTATCAACGCCAAGGCCCTATACGCTTTGGACGAAAACGCCTGTTTACCCCAGCTCCTGGACAAACCGCACATTCACTTGATCAAAGCCATTAACCCGGTCCTTCGCGCGTTCAACGCGCCCAAGAAAAAACCGGTAGTGCCGCTGAACATCAAGCTGGATACCCACACCCGTATCCTTGTGATCTCTGGTCCCAATGCGGGAGGGAAATCCATCACCCTAAAGACGGTCGGCTTACTGCAACTCATGTTACAAAGTGGCCTTTTAGTCACCGTCCACCCAGATAGCACCATGGGTTGGTTCAATGGGCTGATGGCCGATATCGGAGATGCGCAGAGTATAGAAAACGAGCTCTCCACCTACAGCTCGAAGCTGTCGAAGATGAAGTACTTCTTAGACGCGTCGTATGCCAAGACCTTGGTGCTCATCGATGAATTTGGTTCCGGTTCAGACCCCGACCTTGGTTCCTCCATGGCCCAAGTTTTCTTGACCGAGCTCAACAACACCAAGACCTACGGGGTGATGACCACCCACTACAACAGCATCAAAGCACTGGCCGGAGAATTGCCCCGAGTAGAAAACGGCTCCATGCAATTCAATTCCGAAGATTTAACCCCAGAGTACATCCTCAACCAAGGCGTTCCCGGGTCGTCCTACACCTACGAGGTGGCGCAACAAGTGGGCATATCGCCCAACCTCATTCAAGCGGCCCGCGAAGCGTTAGACGACAATACCGTAGCCGTTGACCGATTATTGGTCAGCATTCAAAAGGAGAAAAACCGCTTGAGCGCCCAGTCCGAAGCCTTGGCCAAGCGCTTAGAGGAATTGGAAAAACTCAAAGAAAAACAAGACCGCAAGATCCATCAGCTCGAAGACAAGGTGCGCCGTCAAAGCGCTATGAACGAGCAGCAAAATGCCATGATTACTTGGGGTAAAAAGTTCCAGTCTCTTGTCAACGAATACGCGGACCAGCGCACGAAAAAGGGCAAGGACGAGGTGGTAGGGCGCTTCAAGGTCTATGCTGGAGAACGTGCCGAACAGACCCACGGGGAAAAGCAAAAGAAGAAGAGCAAGTACGAGAAGCAAAAAGAGAAGAAGATCAAAAAGCTCATAGCTTCGCCCGCGAAAGTGGGGGATCGCGTAAAGCTCATCGGCTCTCGCCAACCTGGTGAAATCATTGAGATCAAAAAGGACCAATTCCTTCTCTCCATTGGCGCCTTGAGTACTTGGGTGACCCGCGAAAAGTTCATCCCCGCCGAAAGTCTGCACCGTGATGAGGGCACGGTCAAAGGAAAGGCACGCGGCGGTGTTAGAGAAGAAGCCCCTGCGACCGAAGCTACGGGTCCGGCCAAAAGCAAAGCAGAAGAAAAAGCGGATAAGAAAAACGTCAAGAAATCGGTGAAATCGGGCCAAAAACAATCAAAAAAGGCTGAAAACAGGCCAAAAACGACTAAAAATCCGCGAAAACGCACCAAAACCGAAAAGCCGAAAACGACCCAAGAAAAGCTTCAAGAGGTGCAAAAGGGGGCGCCATTAAAACAGGCGCCCACGAAAAAATCTTCGGGTAAATCAGATCAGAAACTAACGCCTGAACAGGCCGCGCAACTCAACACGCCGGTGCGAAAAGTAGGCTCGCCCAAGACCAAAGCCGAGGAGCCTAAGGAAGCGACGGATGCCGATCTTGAAAAGTTGAAGGCGTTCTTTAAGAAGGGTTAAGCCTCTTCTTTACTTTCTTCCTCTTCCTGTGGATCTGTTAGCGCAGTAAGCTTGTCCTTGAGAATTTCTATCTCTTCTTCAAGCTTTTCCTTTTCTGATTCTAATCGGCTATTGTCATTTTTAGTCTTTTCCAGTATCAGCTCAATGTCCCCGACTGCAGAACGGAGGCCTTCTATTTCTTTCCCTAAGCTTTGCGCATCTGCCTGAGAGCCACGCAATTCTTTTTTAAGGTTGTTGGCATTAGTATACGCATAGGTGATAAAAAGTAGAAACGCTACACCCAACAAAACGTTCACAACGCGATAAACATTCCACTCTGTCCCAAATATGACGTATGCTGTAACGCAAATCACCACTACACCAACTAACATAGCGGCCCATTCTAAGGAAACATTGTTTTTATCAGAATTTAAATATGACATGGTTTACTTATTTGTTGCACTATAGTACGAATTTCTTCGCACTCCACAGCAATTATTCAATTCGAGGACTAATCCTCTTTTAATTGGCTCTTTAAACGGTCTACCTCAGCCTTGCGCTTTTCATTCTCTTGTTGCGCTGTGACTAAATCTGTTTTTACCGTTTCCAGGTCCGCTTGAGCCTGCACCAACTCTGATTTTGTATTGGCCAAGTTTCCGGATAGCTCGGTGTTTTTATCCGTCAACGCGCCGATCTCTCCTTTCAGCCCGCGCATGTTCAAGAAATTATACACAACAAAGACTAGGAAAGCCAACGAAATGACCTTGTTCGTCATGTTGTACGAGTCCTCTGCGAGGAATAGAAAGTACACTGATGCTAAGATGGCGATGCCCCCAATGAGGATGGCGGCCAGTTCAACGGATTTGGAACGAGCGGATGGTGTAGACATGTTATTTTGTTTTGTTTTTTTAGAAACGATCAATTGCCGTAACAAGGCTCGAAATCTATCTGTTTTCTTTCTAAATCTACATTTTTTACGATGATTTTCATAGGATCTCCTAATTGATATATTCTTCCCGAGCTTTCACCCTCGATACAGAAGTTCTTGCTGTCGAATACATAGTAGTCGTCGCGGAAGTCGCGAATGCGGATCATTCCCTCGCAATAATTGTCGACCAATTCC
>Ga0255756_1000818_pt1 | contig 36806 bp, 33 predicted proteins | sample 011ome_20_FD_179956 | JGI IMG/M metagenome (GOLD analysis project Ga0255756, IMG submission 179956) | Coastal salt marsh microbial communities from the Groves Creek Marsh, Skidaway Island, Georgia - 011509CT metaG (version 2) | ecosystem: Environmental > Aquatic > Marine > Intertidal zone > Salt... | reverse complement strand
GAGTGCGCTCATGTGGGGACAGGCAGCGGCATTAAGTGATGACGACATCAAAGACCTCGCGGACTACGTCGTAAGCTTCTGATTGTATAACCTCTCAGCCGGGCACCGAGTCCCCTGCGAGCTTCATCCTCGGCTTATGTGAGCCCCGTAGGCGAGTGCCTCGCTACGTCCCGTTTGGGTCAGGTCTCGCTGTTCGCATAGATCAGCGTCGGTCGGTCAACGTTAGCGGTTTTCCAGCTCTTCGAGTTTTGCGAGGAGTGTTGCCACTTCTGATTCCAACTGTTCGATGCGAGCTCGTGTCCGACGAAGGACAGCAGCCTGTGCATCAAATTCATCGCGACTGACAACATCGAGGTTGCCGAGGGCCGATCGAGCGACGGCCTTTGCATTATCCGAGACCTCGTCGGCCAGTGATTTTCCCTCTTTGAGCATGCCGCCAAACAGCTTTGAAACCGCGTCGCTCGGGTCGGGCCTTGATGCTTTATCACTCATGTCATTTCTCTCACACCGTCACACGACTAGGGTAGCCGAATTCTGCATCACGGTACCGCATCATTTTTGCGCATGGACAATCTAACGACGCACTGATTTGGTGCAATGCTTAGCCTGAAGGTTGGTTTATGTAGTCTAAAATAATCATAAATTATTGATTTTATTAAATTTAACCTCCTTTGGCGCGCTGCTCGCTAAGCATTGGTCGTCCCAAGGCACAGCACCCGTCGGTGTTTCCAGGATCTGTCATTTATAAAGGAGAAGACACAATGTCATTTAAGAAAGTGGCCCTTGCAGCCCTCGTTACTATCCCAGCATCACAGGCATTTGGCGCTGAAGTCAGCGGTAATGTCGCGTTGACATCAGACTACAAGTTCCGCGGTATTTCGCAGTCGGACAGCGCCCCTTCAATCCAAGGCGGCTTCGACGTTGCTTTTGACAACGGCGCCTACATTGGTACGTGGGGTGCAGCAGTTGATTTCGATTGTTCTGTCGCGCCAGACAGTTGCGGCGGTCTAAACGGTGGTATCGAGCTCGACTACTACGCGGGTTTCGCTGCGGATATCAACGACAGCGTCTCTTACGACATCGGCTACATCTACTACGATTACCCACAGGACGAGGGTCTGCTGGGTGATTACGGCGAGATCTATGGCTCACTGAGTTTTGGCGATTTCGGTATTGGCATGAACTACTCGGATGAGTATTGGGGTGAAACGGGTAAGTTTACTTACACCTACGCCACCTACAGCATGGCGCTGTCTGAGGGTTACGCACTCGATTTTCTGGTCGGTTCAGGCGACTACGATGAAGCTGGTTACTTGAACGAAGCCACCGATCACATGAACTGGTCGGTTGCGCTGTCTACTTCGGCGGCCGGACTGGACTTCACCATCGCTTACGAAGACACCGATCTCGATAAGGAAGAAGCCTACGGTTACGACTGGGCGGACGCTGCTCTGATCCTCACCATTGGCAAGAGCCTCTAATTCAACACCTGATTTCAGCCATTGAGAGGGAGAAAAGCTCATGAAAATGGTAACTGCAGTCATCAAGCCCTTTAAGTTAGACGACGTCCGCGAGGCGCTATCTACGATCGGGGTACAAGGCATCACGGTCAGCGAGGTCAAAGGCTTCGGACGACAGAAAGGTCACACCGAGCTCTATCGGGGCGCGGAGTACGTGGTCGATTTCTTGCCGAAAACCAAAGTCGAGGTCGCTGTCTCAGACGAGATGCTCGATCAGACCATCGAAGCGATCTCGGGCGCAGCCCAGACCGGCAACATTGGAGACGGCAAGATCTTTGTCACGTCTCTTGAACAGTCCATTCGTATCCGCACCGGTGAAACCGGTGTTGATGCGCTCTAAGCTAAAAGGAGAGCCATCATGGAAGTAACAGCTGAATTAAGTTATGCGTTAAACACCTTCTATTTTTTGGTGTGCGGTGCGTTGGTAATGTGGATGGCGGCAGGATTCGCCATGTTAGAAGCCGGTCTCGTTCGCAGTAAGAACACCACCGAGATTTTGACGAAGAATATCGTTTTGTTTGCCATCGCGTGCACAATGTACATGCTGGTCGGCTACGAGATTATGTATCCCGATCTGAGCAATTTCATGCTCGACGGTATCACTGCGGAGAATCTGGATAACGGTTACGCGCCGTCAGCCGACTTCTTCTTCCAGGTGGTATTCGTTGCGACCGCTATGTCCATCGTGTCGGGTGCCGTTGCTGAGCGAATGAAGCTACTCGCGTTTCTTATCTTTGCCGTCATCATGACCGGTTTCATTTACCCCATGGAGGGTAACTGGACTTGGGGTGGTGAAGCAGTCTTTGGCATGTACACGCTTGGCGATCTTGGCTTCTCCGACTTTGCTGGATCCGGCATCGTTCACATGGCGGGTGCTGCCGCTGGTGTGGCAGGTGTTCTGGTCATCGGTGCACGTAAGGGTAAGTACACCGCCGACGGCAAGGTCAATGCGATCCCGGGTGCAAACATGCCCTTGGCCACCTTGGGTACCTTCATCCTGTGGATGGGCTGGTTCGGTTTCAACGGCGGCTCAGTGCTCGCGACAGCAACCGTATCTGACGCTACAGCAGTCGCCAACGTATTCATGAATACCAACGCTGCCGCTGCAGGTGGTTGTATCGCGGCTCTGATCGTTGCCAAATTGTTGTTCGGTAAGTTTGATTTGACCATGGCCCTCAACGGCTGTCTTGCCGGTCTGGTAGCGATTACCGCCGAGCCTTCAACACCCACTGCGCTTCAGGCCACTATCTTCGGCGCGCTAGGTGGAGCCTTGGTCGTGTTCTCTATCGTGACTCTCGACAAGATGAAGTTCGACGATCCTGTCGGTGCGGTATCTGTGCACGGTGTGGTTGGTCTTCTCGGCCTTCTCTTGGTGCCTCTTACTAACGACGCATCCACGTTCTCAGGACAGCTCATTGGTGCTGCCACCATCTTCTTCTGGGTCTTTGGGGTGTCTTATGCGGCATTCAAGATCATCGGAGTTGTTACGCCCGTGCGCGTATCCGAAGAGGAAGAGTACGAAGGCTCCGACCTGTCAGAGTGTGGTCTGGAAGCCTACCCAGAGTTTACTACCGCCCGCTAGATGTTTGAGTGAGACGTTGGGGGAGCTCTGCTCCCCCTTTTTTTTGCCGCTAAAAGCGCGTGCCGGCGCGAGTTCGGCCTCCCAAACCGAGCCCTTAGCGACCGGCAGCACGATCCTACGTAGCAAACAGTGCCTTTTACGGTTAGCGTGATGCTTTTCTCATATCGGACGCCCCTATGTTCTCAACTGTTTGCGCTGCCATCGCCTCGAAACTTGTCGCCAACGGACAGTCCGTCTCGGTCGCCGAGTCGTCCACGGGCGGTCTCATTGCCGCAAATCTCTTATCCGTCGCGGGCGCATCGAGCTACTTCCGTGGTGGCAGCGTCATTTACACCCGCGAATCGCGCCACGCCTTTCTTGATCTTGATGTGATCAAACTGAAAGGACTGAAACCTCTGACTGAGCCCATGGTGGCCGAATTCGCGCATGCCGCGAGACTAAAACTTGATGCCACCTGGGGCATTGCTGAGCTCGGAGCAGCGGGACCAAAGGGCACGCCTTACGGACATGCACCGGGCACCAGTGTTATCGGCATCAGTGGGCCTCTTAGCGCATCCATCACGCTAGAGACCGCTTCAGCGAACCGCGAAGAAAATATGGTTCAGTTCACGGAGGCTGCGCTAACACTGTTCAATACTACATTGATGCGATTTCAGGCGAGCACTCAAAAAGCGTGAACCCCACCGCTTGTCTGCAAGTTTTGACAACACGTTCAACGGCACAGATCACTGATTAGAAATTTCGATCAAGTTCGACAAATATTCCGATTGGAACGCCATCTGAAACAAGACTAAATTGAGTTGCATGGGAGGACTGAAATCAGTTTTCACCCAAATAACAATAAGTCTCTTTTTGGAGGTGGTATTTATGAAAGCTCTTAAGCTCGCCGCTGCAGGCCTCGCGGTTTTCACCGCAATGTCAGTACCGGCTCAGGCAGAAAACACATTCGCTAAGCCCCCGATATTCTGGTGGCCCGACCGTATTGATCTGACTCCATTACGTCAGCACGCACCCGAGTCGAACCCTTACGGGGCTGACTTTAATTATGCTGAGGCATTTGCTCAGGTTGATCTCAATGCGCTCAAGGCCGACGTTCGTGCGACATTGACCGACTCACAGGACTGGTGGCCTGCTGACTACGGTCACTACGGCCCGTTTTTCGTCCGTATGGCGTGGCACAGTGCCGGTACCTACCGTGTGGCGGACGGCCGAGGTGGTGCAGGTGGTGGTCAAATGCGATTTGAGCCACTCAATAGCTGGCCCGATAACGGCAACCTCGACAAAGCTCGACGCCTGCTGTGGCCAGTCAAAAAGGCCTACGGCGCTAACGTCAGCTGGGCGGATCTTATGATCCTGGCTGGTAACGTGGCAATGGAAGATATGGGCTTCAAAACCTTTGGTTTTGCAGGCGGTCGTACCGATGACTGGGAACCTGATCTCGTGTACTGGGGTCCTGAAAAAGTCATGTTGGCTGACGAACGTTATAAAGGCGACCGAAAATTGGATACTCCCTTGGCGGCTGTCCAGATGGGGCTTATCTACGTCAATCCTGAGGGTCCCAATGGAAATCCGGATCCAGCCCTAGCCGCACACGATATTCGCGATACATTCGGTCGCATGGCCATGAATGATGCGGAAACTGTGGCACTTATTGCAGGTGGTCATACGTTTGGTAAGGCCCACGGAGCGCACAAGCCAGCCGAGTGTGTCGGTGTGGAGCCTGCAGGTGAAGCCCTGGAAGAGCAGGGTTTTGGCTGGAACAACCGTTGTGGCAAAGGACATTCTGAAGATACTGTGACTTCGGGGTTCGAGGGTGCGTGGACTGCTGCTCCCACTCGCTGGAGCATGATGTATCTCTCGAATTTATTTGCCTTCGATTGGGAAATGACCAAGAGCCCTGCCGGTGCTATCCAATGGGTACCCGTGGACGGTCAGGCTGAGGGTACAGTCCCTGATGCGCACCTGGCGGATGTGAAGCATGCGCCCATCATGTTCACCACAGACTTGTCCTTGAAGGCCGATCCCGCATATCGAGAGATTTCTAAGCGTTTCCTCGAGAACCCGTCTGAATTTGAAGACGCCTTTGCACGTGCTTGGTTCAAACTAACTCACCGTGACATGGGACCTCGAGCCCGATACGTGGGGTCGGATGTGCCAGCTGAAGTACTTCTTTGGCAGGATCCAATCCCTGCGGTTGATCACGCGTTGGTTGATGCGAAAGATGTGAAGAAGCTCAAGAAGGCGATTCTCAAGTCAGGTGCGAGCGAAGCAGCTCTCATCAAAGCGGCTTGGGCTTCAGCATCGTCCTATCGGGATAGCGATATGCGTGGTGGTGCCAATGGTGCTCGAATCCGCTTGGCGCCCATGAACAGCTGGGATGTGAACGATACCGACGAGCTTGCAGCGACACTCTCTGCACTGGAGAGCGTACAAAGCAAATTCAACGCGAAGGCGCGCGGTGGCAAGCAAATCAGCATGGCTGACATGATTGTCTTAGGCGGTGCTGCTGCTATCGAGAGTGCGGCCGCAAAACGTGGTCACAGCCTAGAGATTGCATTCGTGCCCGGTCGTATGGATGCATCGCAAGCCGAAACCGACGTTGCCTCATTTGGTGCGCTAGAGCCGGTCGCTGACGGATTCCGCAATTACTACGATGCGGATCGTAACTACATGTCACCGGTGGGTGCGATGATCGACAAGGCGAGTTTGCTCGACCTCACAGTGCCTGAAATGACAGCGCTCACAGGTGGTTTGCGCGTACTGGGCGCTAATGCCGATGGTTCGTCACATGGGGTGTTAACTGACCGCGAAGGCGAACTCAGTAATGACTTCTTCGTGAACCTTTTGGACATGGGTGTTGAGTGGACGGCATCGACCGAGTTCCCCGGTGTTTACGTCGCAACTGACCGTGAGACCGGAGATCGTCGATGGACAGCCACGCCTGTTGATCTGATGTTTGGATCAAGTTCCGAGCTACGATCAATCTCTGAGGTCTACGGTGCAGATGACGGCGAAGCGAAGTTCGTTAGTGATTTTGCTGCTGCGTGGACCAAGGTCATGCAGTCAGATCGCTTCGATCTTGAGGCGGTTAGTTCAAAAGGTTCGGTTGCTAACCGTTGATCATTTGGACGTTTGAACAAAACCCGGCTTAATTGCCGGGTTTTTTTTATCTGCGACGTTAACTCCTGTCACGTCACTTCATAAACGCAGCCGCTTACGCCATACTCTGCCCATATCGGCTCTCAGCCGTGCAGAAAAAGAAAAGGTATGAGGTAGTCATGAAGTTAGTCACCGCAATTATCAAGCCCTTCAAACTGGATGATGTTCGGAGCGCGCTGTCGGAGATTGGTGTGCAGGGGGTAACGGTCACCGAAGTGAAAGGTTTCGGTCGTCAGCGTGGCCATACAGAGCTCTACAGAGGCGCAGAGTATGTCGTCGATTTTCTTCCAAAGCTGAAGCTGGAGATAGCGACTTCGGCAGAGCAGCTAGATCAAATCGTCGATACGATTATTTCCGCCGCCAGCACCGGTAAGATCGGTGATGGCAAGATCTTTGTTTCCGAGTTGGAGCAGGTCGTTCGTATTCGAACAGGTGAGACCGGTGAGGAAGCGATTTAAGCCAGCACTTGGCAGCGCTTAATGACTATCGCTCAGCTGCTGAACTAATGACGGGAGCTCTGACAGAGCTCTTATTTCATTTACCCTAAGTGTATTTTCCGCTCCGTCAGGGTTGTACCAAATGGGGATCACTCCTGCATTGATGGCACCCTGCACATCGTTTTCAATACTGTCACCGATATGAACGACTTCGTGCGGCTCGCAGCCTAGTTTCTGCCACGCTAGATCGAAAATACCTCTGTCGGGTTTAGCAATGCCGGCCTCGTCGGCTCGAATCGAGAGGTCGAAATACCTCCCAATCTCTGTCTTGAAGACGTCTGCGTTGCCATTGGTAATCGCGACAATGGTATGTGAGTGGGAGGCGGTTTCTAGCATAGCGAGTGTCTGTGGAAACAAGATCACGTCATTTCTTTTAGCCATGAAAGCTTTGAATGCCTCTCTTGCGGATTCGTTGGCCTCCGCTGGCGCGATGTCCAGTGACAGTAACAGCCGATACATCACTTCAATCCGCAGTGCTGTCACATCACCCACAATGGCGGGCGCATTGGTGATTACCTGCTTCCTACAACCAAAGATGTGATCGTGGGTAAATTGGTCTTCTAGATGCGGGTATCGCTCAGCGAGTGCCAACCACTGGGCTTTATCAGCGGCGATTAGCGCGGGTCGCGGATCCCAAAGGGTGTCGTCAAGATCGAAGGAAAGGATTGTGATCATCTATCGGTATTTCGTTTACTACGTTTCTGTGCTCGTGGATGTGCCTGGTCGTAGACCTTCGCCAGGTGCTGAAAGTCGAGGTGGGTGTATATCTGTGTTGTAGCAATATTGGCGTGCCCCAGCAGTTCCTGAACGGCGCGAAGGTCGCCACTTGACTCAAGTAGGTGGCTTGCGAAGGCATGGCGTAAGACGTGAGGATGAACCCGCTGGGTCATACCATGTTTGATTGCGAGCTGACGAAGCCTATCCTGAACAGCCCTCGGACTCATTCTTTTTCCACGTTGCGTCACGAAAAGCGGTGAATCATAGCCAAGGGCTTCTTTACCCATGGGTCGGTACTTCATCCACTCGGCCAACGCCGTTAGCGCAGGCCCACCCACAGGAACGACCCGAGTCTTCTGGCCCTTACCAATAACCGTAATCACCTTTTCGTTTCTATCGAGGTCATTGAGGTTCGCACCTACTAATTCCGACAGCCGTAAACCTGCGGAGTAAAGGAGCTCTGCGATGGCGAGATCGCGTGCCATCAATGCGGTCTCACTCGGGTGGTTGAGTAGCTGATTGACTTGGTCGGGTTCCAGGCTCTTTGGCAGAGTTCGCGGCGTTCTAGGCGCTTTCACGCCGGCGGTTGGATCATCAAGATCCGAGCGCGAGCGCGCCAAAAACTTATAGAGCGATCGTGTTGATGAGAGGTGGCGCTGAATTGATGTCGCGGAGAGTTTGTCTCTGCTCAAAGTCGCTACCCACTGGCGAAGGAGCGAAGCGTTGAGCCGTGAAATGTCATCGATATTGTGCGTACTGCAAAACTCGATGAGTTTATCTAGATCGCGGCGATAGTTTTTTACGGTATGCGCGGAATACCCTCGCACGACCTCAATGTATTGTAAGTAATGTTCAACCGCATGACTGAGGTTATTGTCCGCCAAGGGGCTAATCCGATACTCGGTTGATCGGCAGGCTACCGATGATTTTTCCTAGATACTCGAGAAATAAGGTCCCATCGCCAATAGCGTAGCGCACGGCGTCGGTGGATCCCACAGCAATAATTGCGTCTCCGCCGGACTGGGTACTGAGCCGGGCAAGTGCTGCCGACCCCTCGCTCTTGTCCTCTCCGAATAGTGCATGCAATTCGTGGGATCGCAAAGGACCGCTGGACGCGTTCTTATTGCCTAACAAGTGTGAAGCGACAGCAACTGCCTCGGAGTCGGTTTCGGCATCGCACCAGTAAAAGGCAACGAGCTCAACGCCGAAGCGCTTTCGGACAAGGTCGCAAAACAGGGTGGCGAGATCCTCGTACGAGCCGCGTTCTGCGATCGTGACGATAACTTCCTGTGTGGCTTCTAACAAAGCTTCATTTTGTTCGGCCACCGACATCAGATTATCGAGCCTCCGGCGCAGCTCGGCGTTGCGCTCTCGAAGCGTTGCCACTTGGCGTTCCACCAGGGATACGGCGCCATCACCAACATGGCTGATCTTCAGCTCGCCCAGCACGTGTGGGTGTTGATTAAAGAAGTCGGGATGTTCTCTGAGGTAGTCACTGACTACCTCTGCGGTTACCCCATTCGCTGTCGACTCATCATTCATAGCGTCTACCGAAGGTTTACCTTGCCCTGAAATACGGTTTCGGCCGGACCCGATAGCCACACGGCGTTGCCTTCACCAGCCCAACTGACTACGAGCTTACCCCCGGGTAGATCCACTGTCACCTCGGACGATAACAAGCCGAGCCGAATCCCGTGAACCACAGCCGCACAAGCCCCCGAGCCGCATGCCAGGGTCTCCCCAGCGCCTCGCTCAAACACCCGCAGCGAGACGGCATCGCGATGTTTTACCTCTAAGAACCCAACATTAACGCTATCAGGGAAGACATCGAGCGCCTGAATCATGGGTCCAATTTTTTCTACCGGCGTAGCTGAGCAGTCATCCACGACCACGACTGCATGAGGGTTGCCCATGGATAGGATACCAGCCTTAAGCGACACACTACCGAGCTTAAGCTCGTATTCGTTGCGCGAGATGTGACCGTTATCTGGCAGGGTGCAAGGGACTTTCTTAAGGTCAAACTCCGGTGCGCCGAGTTCAGCTTTCACATCGAGACTAGTGGAGAGTGTCAAGCGGCGAAGGCTATCGCCCACCTGCAGAGTGATTTCGTCTTTGGGAGACAGTCCCTGTTCACGGATAAATCGACCCACACAGCGAGCGCCGTTGCCGCACTGGCCCGCCACTGAGCCATCCGCATTGAATATTCTGTATTCGAAATCTGCATCGCTACGCTTTGGTGGCTCAATGACCAGTAGCTGATCGCAACCTACACCCGTATGCCGATTGGAAACGGCTTGAATATCCTCCGATGTAAGACTAACTGCTTTTCTAACTCCGTCGACGACGACAAAGTCATTTCCAGCGCCGTGCATTTTGGTGAACTCAATCAGCATTCAGGTGGCTCCCAATGTGCTCGGGCAGGCGCTCGTCCGCCCACAGATCCTCTACCCGCTCCCGATTCCGAATGATATGAGCATCTGTATTGTTCACTAACACCTCAGCAGCGCGTGGGCGCGAATTATAATTTGAAGACATGGTGAAACTGTATGCACCGGCACCGAGGACCGCCAATAAATCATCCTCTGCAATGGCGAGCTCCCGATCTTTACCCAGAAAATCCCCTGTTTCACAGACTGGACCCACAACATCATATACCTGCCTTTGCCCGGTGCCCGGTGAGGCCTCGACAATATTCTGCCAAGCCGAATACAGCGCGGGTCGGAGAAGGTCGTTCATCGCAGCGTCGACGATAGCAAAGTGCTTTGTCTCTCCTTCCTTGATGACCATGACGCGTGTCAGTAGCGCACCCGCGTTACCAACAATTGACCTTCCGGGTTCAATCATGAGCTCCATAGACAGATCATCAAGCTGTTCTCTTACCGCGGCAATTAATGCCTTGGCACTGGGTATCTGCTCATCACGATACCGAATGCCCAGGCCGCCACCGATATCGATATGCTGTAAATCGACACCACTTGAGCGCAGGTCCAGCACGAGATCTTTTAGGTGTTTGACCGAATCAATGAACGGTTCGATCTCGGTTAGCTGGCTTCCTATGTGGCAATCGAGCCCTACTGGCATTAGCGCATCGGATTCGAGGGCTGCGCGGTAGAGCGTTTTTGCTATCTCCGCATTAACGCCAAATTTGTTTTTCTTGAGCCCCGTCGAGATATAGGGGTGTGTTTTGGCATCCACATCGGGATTGAGCCGTACCGATATGGGAGCCACTTTATTTAAGCGCAAAGCAATCTTTTCAATGAGTGCAAGTTCAGCGGCGGACTCAACGTTGAAGCAGCGAATACCGGCGGTTAAGGCCAGCTCGATTTCTTCTGCTGACTTGCCGACGCCTGAGAACACCACCTTTCCGGCATCACCGCCTGCAGCAAGTACGCGTCGTAACTCTCCGCCGGAGACAATATCGAAGCCAGACCCCAAGCTTGCAAGAAGCTTGAGCACGGCGATATTCGAGTTGGCCTTTACGGCAAAACAGATGAGGTGGTCAGCTCCGTCAAAAGCATTAGTCCATTCGATGAATGCTTCAGTTATGGCGGCCTGAGAGTAAATATACAGAGGCGTAGAGAACCGCTGCGCAAGGATGTCAGCCGATATTGCCTCGCAGAAAAGAGAACCTTCGCGGACGCTAAATCCGTAAGGCATGTTGTGATCATGGGACATGGTAGACGTCAGCTTGTCCTGGTGGGTTCGGGTTCCGGTTGCCGTAACTCGCCGGGTTGTCCACAACCCAGGGTGAGTGAGAGCGCGAAGGCCATGCAGTGAATGAAAAGTAGTCGCACCGGAGCCACCAATGAGTAAACCACTAGTATACCAGCTGTTATCCTACGGTCGTGACTCGAGATCGTTATCTGGTTATGGTCTCCATCCGTTATTCCACTTTAGCCCAACAGAAGGACACAGAATGTCTGCATCGCCCCAGTACTACGAATGTATCGACGAAACCTTTGAAGAGGTGGAATCAAAGTTAGAAGAGTTGGAGTCTGACCCGGATATTAGGGCGGCTGAGGGTGTTCTTAACGTGACATTTAGCAATGGTGTGGTCTTTGTTTTGAGTCGACAACCGGCGGTAGAGCAACTGTGGTTGGCAACGCCGGGTGGTGGCTTCCATTTTGTTTGGCGAGACGCTGACGCAGAATGGTTCGATACTCGGACAAATGACGCGTTTCGTCCGTTGTTAAGTCGCGAATTAGCCAAGCATGCAGGTGAGGACATCGCATGGTAAAAGCGGAATGGCGCTTGACGTCGGCCCTTATATCGTCGCTTGCTCCACTGGCTGCGTCATCTGAGGTGATGCACGAACCGCTCTGGGTGGAGAACCTTTCGCCATTGGCTCAGCTGGTGGCACTGCCATCGCAACGCTCAGCCGATATTAAAGAGGGGATCTCCGTTACTCTACATGCCGATGTTGCGACACATTTCATTTCTCAGGTATCCGACAGCGAGCGGGTTTTTTTTGATGGGGAAACGCAAGCGCACAATGTCAATGTCCGATGGGGTCTCTCACCTCGATGGGAATTGAGTGCCCATATCCGGTCCATCCAGCACGATGGTGGCTTTGTGGACTCCTACGTTAACCGCTGGCATGACTTCTTTGGAATGAGCGATGGCGGTCGAAGCGCCCTGCCGGAGGACCAAATACGATTTCAGTTTGATCGTGACGGAGAACAGGTGCTACTCGATCGATCCGTCTCAGGCCAGGGTGATACGACTTTTGAGCTGAGCTACCTTTCAGAGCGTCAACAAGAGCTCCAGATCGCCTATGCGGTCGGCTACAAAGCGTCCACTGGCACCTCCGGTGACTGGCTTGGAAGCGGTGCGACTGACCTTTACGGCGTTGCGCGGTTTAGTGGCGCGCACCAAGGCAATCTTCCGCTGTATTGGCATGGGCAGCTTGGCGTCACACGCGCTGGTGATAGTGCGCTTTTGGGAGCACAGCAGAAAGACTGGTTATGGTTTACCGGCTTGTCGGCCGAATGGTTGCTAAATGACCGATGGTCTGTCATCGCTCAGCTGGATAGCCACAGCGCGCTGGCGGCTAGCGACCTGGATGCGGTGGGAGACGCTGCGGGCATGTTCAGTCTGGGATTGCGACGACAGCTGGGGCGACAGTGGGCACTTGATGTCAGTTTTGCCGAGGACATTATTGTGGAAAGTGCGCCAGATATTATTTTTCAGGCATCCCTACACTTCCGCCCCTGAGAGACGGAGGCAAAATCACGGTCTACGGTGAGAGGTGGCTAGCCCAGTGCTTCTCGTGCGCGCTTAGCGGCAGCTAAGACCTGTGTTGGGGCAGTGCCGCCAATGTGATCGCGCGCGGCTACAGAGCCCTCAAGGGTCAGAACATCAAAGACATCGTCGTTGATTTTTTCGCTCAGACTTTGGAGTGTCTCGAGTGACAGTTCTGAGACATCCACACCTTCAGATTCGGCTATCCCAACCGCCGTACCTACCATTTCATGCGCGTCGCGAAAGGCGACCCCTTTCCGTACCAAATAGTCGGCAAGGTCAGTTGCAGTTGGGTGTCCCAAACTGGCCGCACGTCTCATAGATTCGGGTTTTGCAGACATGGCAGGCACCAGGTCGGCAAACGCAAGCAGGGAGTCGTGTACGGTTCGTACCGCATCAAAGAGAGGTTCCTTGTCTTCCTGATTGTCTTTGTTGTACGCGAGCGGTTGTCCCTTCATGAGCGTGATGAGTGCTACCAGGTGCCCTTGAACGCGCCCAGCCTTACCTCGAATCAGTTCTGGGACGTCTGGATTTTTCTTTTGCGGCATGATCGATGAGCCGGTGCAGAATCGATCAGGGAGGTCGACAAAATCGAATTGCGCGCTGGTCCAAATGATCATTTCTTCTGCCATACGGGAGAGATGCATCATGGTGATAGCAGCGGCTGCCGTAAACTCGATGGCAAAGTCTCTGTCGGATACCGAGTCCAATGAGTTTTCTGTCGGCGCGAGGAAGCCGAGTGCTTCAGCTGTCATATGCCGGTCGATGCCATACGAGGTGCCTGCCAATGCTGCTGAGCCAAGAGGGCAGTAGTTCATACGATCGGAGCAGTCAGCGAGACGGCTATCGTCCCGCACCAGCATCTCGTTCCAGGCCAATAGGTGGTGCCCAAACGTCACCGGCTGCGCCACTTGCAAATGCGTAAAACCCGGCATAACGGTGTCGGCGTATCGCTCCGCCTGATCAATGAGTCCCGTTCGCAGCCGGGTCATTTGATTCCGTATGCTCTGGATGGCAGCACGAAGATAGAGCCTGATGTCGGTAGCCACCTGATCGTTTCGGGAGCGGCCTGTGTGCAGGCGCTTGCCGGCGTCGCCAATCAGTTGAGTGAGTCGCGCTTCAATGTTCATGTGCACATCCTCTAGCTCAACCTGCCAACTGAAGACGCCAGAAGCAATCTCTTCCTCTACTTGCGTCAATCCACGATGAATATCGCTTAGATCCACATCGGTCAAAATACCAGAGGCAGCCAGCATGTCGGCATGCGCGCGCGACCCTTGAATATCGTAATGAGCAAGCACGTGATCAAAGGAGTAGGACCCAGTGAATTCCTGCACAAAGGCATCGGTGGCTTCGCTAAAACGACCACCCCACGTTTGACTGGTATGACTGTCTAAAGAACTGGACACGCGATACACTTCTCTTGTTTTACAGCTTGCTATTGTATCAGGTGCAGAGCATTGCATGCGCGGGTGGTAAGCTGAAAAGAGATAGGGGGAAGCATGAACTCAATAACAATAGCGACTCGTGAGAGTCCACTCGCTCTGTGGCAGGCCTATTTTGTGGAGGCCGAGCTGAAGAGGCACCACCCCGGGATTGAGGTGAAATTACTGGGTATGACGTCGAGGGGCGACCAACTGCTGGACAAGCCCTTGTACAAAGTGGGTGGCAAAGGGCTTTTTGTTAAGGAGCTTGAGACAGCGTTGTTGGACGAGCGTGCAGATATCGCTGTCCACTCGATGAAAGATGTTCCCATGGAATTACCTCCGGGGCTCACGCTTGGAGTCATTTGTGAGCGCGAAGATCCACGCGATGCTCTGGTTGGCGTGGCGAGTTTTGATGACTTACCAGAGGGAGCTCGACTGGGCACCTCCAGTTTGCGTCGCTCATGTCAGGTAATGCAGCAACGACCCGATCTGCAAATTGGATTTTTGCGAGGGAACGTGAATACCCGCCTCGCAAAGCTCGATGCCGGCGAGTTTGACGCCATCATTCTGGCCTGTGCCGGGCTGAAACGCCTGGGATTTGATGATCGAATTGGTGCCGCTATCGACGAAGACTTTCTGCTTCCAGCTGGCGGCCAAGGCGCTGTCGGTATTGAGTACAGAGAGTCAGACAGTCGTGTTGCTGAGCTGTTAGCACCCCTTGCGCACGACGAAACGTCGCGCCGCGTGATTGCGGAGCGTACGGTGGTGAGACGGCTTGATGGGGGTTGCGATGTGCCAATCGCGAGCTTTGCAGTTACCGAGGGCAATTCCTTGTGGTTGCGCGCGCTTGTTGGCTCGCCCGATGGAAAGACTGTCATTGCCTCGGAAGCCCGCGGATCTGAGCCCGAGGCGCTTGGGCTCGAGGTTGCGGACGCGCTACTTGCAAAGGGGGCAGCAGAAATTTTGAAAGCAGCACGCTCGTGAAACGCGTTGTTGTCACTCGTTCTGCAGAGGATGTCGATCGCCTTGCCGAGCGTCTGACAGCAGCGGGGCACCTTCCCGTTAAGCTTCCTCTACTAGCCATCCAGGCAATACGAACCTTGCCGGCAATTGATGATGTGCCACTGGCTACCATCGTCGTTATCTATACCTCGGTTAATGCAGTCCGTCATGGGTTTGACCTAATCGCCAACGCGGTAACGCGTGATGGCTTAGTGACCATTGCTGTGGGTGCTAAGACCCGAGACGCGCTGGAAAAGAAAGCTGTCCATGCCGAGTCCCCAGCGAGGGAGGACTCCGAGGGTATCCTTGCTTTACTCGCCACGCTCCCCCTGTCCCCCACCCGCGTGATTCTTGTGAAGGGCGAGGGCGGTAGGGATCTCATCGAGACAAGCTTGGGCGGCTTGGGTATACCTCTCTCAATCGTTGAGTGCTATCGCCGTGTATGGCCCGACATAGCAGAGGCGGACTTCCTATCGGCGGTATCGGTCGAGACCCCTAGCGTCATTCACGTGGCCAGCGGTGAAACCCTGACCCGATTGACTGACTTGTGTTGGGTTCATGGTGTCGAGATCTTCGACGTCCATACACTGGTAGTGCCTTCGCAACGAGTTTCCGATCAGGCTCGAGAGCTGGGCTGGCAATCGCGTATAGTATCGGATGGGGCGGGGGACAAAGCGCTACTTGAGGTAGTTGCCCATCTCTCCTAGCGAGCAGAGTTCCGAGGTAATGTTATGAGTGAGCAGCGCGTTGTAAAGAAGCCGAGTCGAACGGGTGGTTGGATAACCCGGACGCTACTGCTTTTGTTGCTGTCGTGCCTCGCTGCGTTAGCAGCTGCCGGATATTATTACGGCCTGCCGTTTGCCAACCAGCTGCTCGATGAGCGCGATGCAATTAAGGCGTCTGTCGAGGAACTTGAAAGTGCCAATGCAGTTGCACTCGAGAATATTCCCAGCCAAATTGATGTGGCGATTGATGCGCGATTGGCGGAGCTCGTTCAGGATCAAGACGCAAAGCTTGCTCAGCTGACTCGAGAAATCGCGCGCATTACGGCTTCCGAGCAGCGATTAAAGGAAGCGCTCACTCGTGCTGAGGTGCAGTTAGAGCGCCAATCGGGTGTCGATCAGGCGGCCTGGCGAACCGCTGAGGCTGAGTTCAATGTTCGAATGGCGAGCCAGCGGCTCCAAGTCGCGAGAGACGTGTCAGCTGCGCTGGTTTTATTGCGGGGAGCCGACCAGCTATTGGTTGGTGTTGATACGCGTAAAGCGGATAGGCTTCGTCGGTTAATGGCCTCCAATATCGCTGAGTTGTCGGCTTTGCCAGAGCTTGATCGCATTGGAGTCCTGAGCCAGCTGCATGCCCTAGAGGAGCAGGTGGGACAGCTTGAGCTCGTGTCGCTCGGGTTTGAACCACAAGGTTTGTCAGAGGCCGTCGCCGATGATCCATCCAATCCATCATCGTTTTTTCAGCAAGCGATAAGTGTTGTGTCGTCTTACTTCGTGGTAACCACGCTCGAGTCCTCTGAGGTGCGACCCTTGCCGGATGATTGGTTGGTGCTGGCACAATCATCATTAGCGGCCATGTTTGAGCAGGCCCGGTTGGCTCTCTTAATGGGCGATCAGGCTAATTTTCTGGGCTCGCTCGATCGAGCCGCACGATTTTTAAGACAACATTCACCCGAAGATGACTTACGTGCGACGAGTATTACCGAGGCGCTTGCAGCACTGGCGCTTGTCGACGTAGCGCCCGATCTTCCAGATTTATCTGAGACCTTGCGCGCCTTTCGTGACGAGCCACGAGTCACTCCCGATCCCGTAGTTCAGAGTGTAGGGGGGGAGGTTCAGTAATGCGGTGGCAGGTGTGGTTAATCCTCGGTGGTTTGGCCGCCGGTGTTGCACTTGTCTCGTTGCTTGCATTCGACGCAGGCTACGTCCTTGTACAGTTTGGTAGCTATCGGCTAGAGACGACGCTGGTGGCGGCAGGTATCGCGCTACTCCTGCTCTTGTGGATACTGCGGGTTTGCTATCGTCTTCTATCTGCCATCCTCGGACTTGGGCCAGGTTTCGGACGTTGGCTGGAAAAAAGGCGAGAAGACAAGGCGTCGGCTCTGTTGCGAGAAACCTTGCTCGCCATGTTCAACGAACAGACAGAGACAGTGGTGCAGCGACTACCAAAGCTGGTGAAGGCCGATCTGTTCTCACAGGCTGAGCAAGCCAAGACTGCTTCCTGGGTGTTGAGAAGACAGCTGGATGCAGCGACGAAACCCGATCAGTTAAAGCGGCTCTGGCGTGAGGCTCAAACTGCACTCAAGCAGGAGTCAGAAATGAGCGCACATTATGCTAGCCAGCTGTGTCGTTTGGGCTGCTTAAAAGACGCTGAACTGGAATTGCAGGCACTTTCAAAGCGCGGCTGGACAGTCGGCGCGACTCACGCCTTAGCACACATTAACTTGGAAGATGCGCCTACGATGGTGACAGCCTTATCCGCGTTGTCAGGCAATCGAACTGCGAAAGACGTCGCTACGGGTCTGGTGGTTGCCAAAGCACAACTTCTACCGAAAATTGAAGCGCAAAATGCGCTCATTGAGCAGTACCGGAAACACCCCATACCGTCTCTACTGACAGCACTGGGAACTCTTGAGGTCAAAAAAACCTAGCGTTTACGCCCCGGCAGGTGAATACCTAGCGAGTCCCAGAGCGAATCCACCCGCTCTTGTACGGATGCGTCCATCTGAATTGAGGTGCCCCATTCCCGGTCGGTCTCACCTTCCCATTTGTTGGTTGCATCCATACCCACTTTGGAACCGAGACCTGCGACGGGAGACGCGAAATCGAGATAATCGATGGGCGTATTATCGATGAAGACGGAATCACGGCGAGGATCCATGCGGGTTGTCATAGCCCAGATGACATCCTCCCAGCTTCGAACATCGACATCCTCATCGGTGATGATGATGAACTTGGTATACATGAACTGCCGAAGAAAGCTCCAGATACCCAACATGATTCGCTTCGCATGGCCCGGATACTCCTTGCGTATGCTGACCACAGCCATTCGGTAGGAACAGCCCTCAGGCGGAAGGTAAAAATCAACGATCTCCGGGAACTGTTTCTGTAGCAACGGAACAAACACCTCATTCAACGCAACACCTAAGATGGCGGGCTCATCGGGTGGCCTACCCGTGTAGGTACTGTGATAGATGGGGTTTTTGCGCGTTGTCATTGTCTCCACGGTAAAGACCGGGAAACGCTCCACTTCATTGTAATAGCCAGTGTGATCGCCGAAAGGTCCCTCGTCTGCCATCTCGTTTGGGTCGATATAGCCCTCCAAAATAATTTCGGAGTGCGCTGGAACGAGTAACTCGTTTTCCTTACAGCGAGGCGTTAGGCAGTTCGCTAATTCCGTCTTCCCCCCACGCAGTAAGCCTGCAAACGCATATTCGGAAAGGGCATCGGGGACGGGTGTTACGGCTCCGAGGGTTGTTGCTGGATCAGCACCGAGTGCGATGGCGACGGGGTAGGGCTCGCCTGGCCTCTTTAATGTCCAGTCGCGAAAGTCCAGCGCACCGCCGCGATGCGACAACCATCGCATTATGAGTTTATTGGGCCCCAGCAGCTGCATGCGGTAGATGCCGAGGTTCATGCGGGGTTTCTCTGGACCTCGGGTGATGACTAAGGGCCACGTTACCAGGGGCCCAACGTCACCTGGCCAGCAGGTTTGAATCGGCAAGGTCGTAAGATCAATGTCATCACCTGTCAGAACAACGTCCTGGCATGGCGGCCGACTTATTGTCTTAGGACCCATATTGAGTACTTTTTTGAGCAGCGGCGCCTTGTCTATCAGGTCACGCATGCCTTTGGGTGGGTCGGGCTGCCGGAGATAAGCCAGTAATTCACCGATTTCACGCAGAGCCTCAGTAGAGTCCGCGCCCATACCCAGAGCGACACGTTTCTCGGTACCGAACAAATTTGCCAGTACCGGTGTGCTGTAGCCTTTAGGATTTTCAAATAGCAAAGCGGGGCCGCCGCCGCGGAGTGTGCGGTCGGCAATTTCGGTCATCTCAAGATTAGGATCTATTTCCTCTTTGATTCTCACCAGGTCGCCATTGGCTTCCAAGGTATCGAGGAATTCACGAAGGTCCCGAAATTTCATAGGTTCGTTCTTTTTCTAACAGACAGCACGAGCATGCCACAGTTAACGGTGAAGGGTGCATCCACGTCTTGCTATTGACGTGGATACTCCATTACCGGCCCGCAATACCCGATTACTTTCGCTTCATTGAGCGGAAGAATTCGTCGTTAGACTTGGTGTCTTTTAGTTTGTCTAAGAGGAATTCGATTGCCGGGAGGTCTTCCATTCCGTGTAGAAGCTTTCGAAGAATCCACATGCGCTGCAACTCGTCTTCACCGGTCAAGAGCTCCTCCCGTCGTGTACCGGAGCGTCGGATGTTGATGGCAGGATAGACCCGCTTCTCCGAAATTTTCCGGTCAAGATGGAGTTCCATGTTGCCTGTACCTTTGAACTCTTCGTAGATGACTTCATCCATTTTGGAGCCGGTTTCGGTCAGTGCTGTTGCAATGATGGAGAGGCTTCCACCTTCTTCGATATTTCTTGCTGCGCCAAAAAAGCGCTTTGGGCGCTCCAGCGCGTGAGCATCAACACCACCTGTAAGCACCTTACCGGAGCTAGGCACGACCGTGTTGTAAGCGCGTGCGAGTCGCGTAATAGAGTCGAGAAGAATCACCACATCACGTTTGTGTTCGACCAGCCGCTTCGCTTTTTCGATAACCATGTCGGCTACCTGGACGTGCCGCGAGGGTGGTTCGTCAAAGGTCGATGCAACCACCTCGGCGCCCCGTGCTCCCACGGACCGCTGCATTTCTGTTACCTCTTCCGGACGCTCGTCAATGAGCAGAACAATGATGTAGCACTCGGGGTTATTGCTAATGATCGCTTGCGCGATACTTTGCATCATGATCGTCTTACCCGCTTTCGGGGGAGCGACCAACAGGCCTCGCTGACCTTTTCCGATGGGCGCGCAAAGATCGATAATCCGGCCCGTGAGGTCCTCGGTAGAGCCATTCCCTTTCTCGAGTGTGCAGCGCTCGTCCGGGAACAACGGTGTCAGGTTCTCGAAGAGAATTTTTGCTTTAGCAGTCTCGGGTGACTCAAAGTTGACTTCACTGACCTTCAGCAGCGCGAAGTAACGCTCGGAGTCCTTTGGCGGACGAATCATGCCGGTCACGGTATCGCCCGTTCTCAGGTTAAAACGTCGAATTTGACTTGGGCTGACATAAATATCATCGGGACCCGCCAGGAAGGAGCTGTCTGCCGACCGCAGAAAACCAAAACCGTCGGATAAGATCTCGAGTACGCCGTCACCGAAAATATCCTCTCCGCTCTTCGCGTGTCTCTTTAGCAGAGAGAAAATAATGTCTTGTTTGCGCGAGCGGGCCATGTTCTCGATGCCCATCTCGGCGGCCATATCGATCAATTCCTGAGTCGATTTGGTCTTTAATTCGGTCAGGCTCATCGGGTTTTCCGAGGGCACATGCGGCTCCCGTCGATTGCGACGATTCCGGTTTCGCCGATTGCGGCCACCACCTTGGTGCTCACCCTCTTCAGCTGCTTGCGCATTGTCGCCATCGGGGGAGGTTGCCGGATCATCGCCGTCGGCAGAGGATGTCTCCTCCGTCGTCGATGCTCCGCTCCGGTTGAGTTTCAGGGTGCGAGTTGGTTTATCTTCGCTATCGGCTGTTTCTGGATGTTCGGTATCGGGTGTCGCGTCAACGGTTGGCTCGACAGCCTGATCGACAATATTTGTTTCTTCTTCTTGCACGCGGTTGTACCTATGGCGTTGGGAAATGGTGACTTAGTTGCCCGCTAAAAGGGCGCTAAAGGATCTTTTGATGACCCATGGCTAACGCGTTTGCGTGTTGATGAGGCTAAGCGTTGGCTAGGGGAGGTGGGGCGAGATACCGCCCACAACTGAAAGGTAGCACCGCTTTTGCGGTGCGTCTACATGGATGGGTAGAATTTTTTTGGTGCTTTGATAGGTGGTTTACAGGCAACCGTCTACGAACTCTGCCAGCTGCGTCTTTGAAAGTGCGCCAACTTTAGTCTCGACCGCGCTGCCGCCTTTAAAAACAATCAACGTGGGGATGCCGCGAATACCGAACTTACCCGGTAGATCAGGGTTCGCATCTACGTCCACCTTGCACACTTTCAGGCGATCACCGTATTCATTGGCGATTTCTTCTAGAACGGGTGCAATCATCTTGCAGGGTCCGCACCATTCTGCCCAGAAATCAACCAGGACGGGTACGTCTGATGCCAAAACCTCATTTTGAAACTCTGCGTCCGTTACGTGTGTAATGTTATCGCTCATGGTGCCTCCACATGTGTCGCGACATATACTCTCAAAAAATATGTTTGGATGACAGTGTTGAAAGTGAATGACTGCAATCTCTCGTGAATCTTGGTTTGTTTATTTGTTGCAGTGCTCCGACGGCAGTTTTTACACGGGGGTAACGACAGATCTGAGCCGTCGAGTGCGACAGCATAACGGCGAAATTGTGGGAGGAGCGAACTACACCCGTGCGCGTCGGCCAGTTACTTTGGCCTGGCACGAAGCCTGTGAAAACCGCTCTCTTGCCCAGCAACGAGAGCACGCTGTTCGGCGATCTCCCAGACGTGAAAAGCTGCGTTTGGCATCGGAAGCAATGATGACATCCAGTGAATAGAGGTGAGTGAAGGTGAGCACGGACTCAGTAAACGAATTTTGGGATTGGGCCGTAGGTCGATATGAAGACAGGCCCGTGCGGGACGCGCTACTCGAACTTCAGGAAACCGCTGGGCTTATTATTTTAGAAGCGATGTTTCTTGCCTGGCTTGGCCGTCGAGGTCAGGTCATTTCGGGCTCGGAACAACAGCGTATTCGTGAAGCCATTACACCCTGGGTTGAAGGTGTTGTCTTACCCCTGCGCCAGCAGAGGCAAGCGTGGACTGACAACTCGTCAATGATGATAAACCGACGCTATTTACTGGGGCTCGAGTTGGAAGCGGAACGCGCGCTAGCCCAGTTACTCATCAACTCACTGACTATCCTGGACGCTGTAACTGGGAGTCCCTCGGACATAGATCAAAATTTGGTGTTAATTCCGGAGCTGGCAGACGCTGCGAGCCGGGCGGGCGTCACCGACATGCTGGCACGGTAGCCAGTGCAGCCCGACCCGCGTACCATGCGCGGGTATTCTTTTTTACTACCTACACAGGACAACCTGCCATGTTAAATGCGAGTTTTTTCTCGAGATCTGCGTGCAAATCCGTAGCGCTTGTGGCGCTAATGAGTATGGGCTTGGTCGCTTGTGATCAAACTGCGGAGACAACCGAAATGACGTTAGACAGCCAAGAGCAACGTATCAGCTATGGCATTGCCATGAACATGGGTCGACGAATGAAAGCCGAGGGCGTACCCATCGACGCAGACGCGTTTGCGGAGGGACTTCGCGATGCATTGTCAGGTGCGGACGCGAAGATGACTGACGATGAAATTAACGCCGAGATGATCGCTATGCAGGAGCAGATGCAGGCCGAGCAAGAAGCCGAGATGCGGGCGGCGGGAGATGCCAATCTCGAGGCAGGTGTTGCCTATTTAGAGGCCAACGCGAGTGCTGAAGGTGTGGAAACAACAGCCAGCGGTCTTCAATACCGCGTTGTTCGTGAGGGCGCTGGTGCCAAGCCGACCTCCGCTGACTCGGTTGAAGTGCATTACGAAGGTCGTTTGATCAATGGCACTGTCTTTGACAGTAGCTACAGCCGTGGCGAACCCGTCACCTTCGGCGTAACGCAAGTTATCCCAGGATGGACGGAAGCATTGCAGCTGATGAGTGAAGGGGCTGAGTACGAGCTGACGATCCCATCGAACCTCGCCTATGGCGCTGGTGGTGCCGGTGGCGCTATCGGCCCAAATGAAGTGCTGATCTTCAAGGTAGAACTTCTCTCAGTCGTCTCTCAATAAAACCGGCAAGGGCCCCGCGGTAGACCCGAGTGGGCTCACAAGTGCAGTGCTGACTGAATCCGTGGAAAAGTGGCCGATAGCGGCCGCTATTTCAAGGCCTTCAGCGACGGTACTGAGCGTAGAATTCGCGGAGAAACTCATCGAACGACAATTTGTCGTTGATTTCTATCTCACGTTGGCGTCGCAGCGACGCGATTGCCTCGTCCGCTAAACCTGTTTTGATCTGGCTCGGTATGGCGTGGTCTTCAAATGCCTGATTCCACCGGTCAGCGTAATTCCCCATGAGCTCTGAGTAGCTGAGACTTTGTTCCGTAAGCTCTCGCAAAACTGTAGCTGACGGCGTTTCTACGTCCCCCATCAACATGCCCCGTGCCCTAGCAACGGCTTTGCCATGGTGACTGGTTGCGTTAGTGCTATCCAACCATGCGGCTGCCTCTTGCATGGATTCAAGGATAGGCTGCGCGAGCTCATTGCGTGGGATTTCACCGCCATCTCTTGTCAACAGCTGTAGTGATGGATTGCGCCCAAAATTGAGTATGCGTTGTGTGTTGGCGTTATCGATGGTGCGAGTGGCAGCGTCGCACAGTGGGCTTTCCGACAGCACACACGACAGTAGGAAAGTATCGACCAAGGCAATGGTCTCTTCATTGATACCAATGGGTGTGAAAGGATTTATATCGAGACATCGTACTTCGACGTACTCTATGCCCCGCTCTTCAAGCGCGCGTACCGGCGCTTCGCCCGATTGCGTGACACGTTTTGGCCGGATAGCACTATAAAATTCATTTTCGATTTGCAGTAAGCCATCATTTAGCTGTGAACGCTCACCATCGCGGGTATCAGCGAGTTGTGTATAAGCATCGTGGGGCGTCACGATGGCCTTCGTCAGCGTCTCAATGTAGGTGTGTAACTGGTTGTAGCAAATCTGTAGGCCATCCTGAGCCGAGCTGGTATAGCCTAGGTCGCCCATGCGAAGTGATGTCGCAAACTCACCAAACAGCGTGTGATGGTTAATGCTGTTTAGGTGGCTGGGTGGGTCGCCTCTAACGAAGGATCGACTGAGTGCAGGGGAACTACCTGTCAAAAAGTTGAGTAGCCAGCCATGACTCTGGAAGTTTCGTATCAGCGCCAGATAGCCTTGTGTTCGCCAATCGGTGAGCGAGCAGTCTGGGTTGCCGATAGGTTTGGACGACTCCCAGAAAGCGTCAGGTAGCGAAAAATTGTAGTGAATGCCGGCGATAACCTGCATGGTTCGACCGTACCGAGCACTCAATCCATTTCGGTAAACGCGTTTCATCGTGCCGATGTTGGAGGACCCATAATGGGCGATGGGTATCTCGTTCTCTGGACCGAGTTCCCCGGGCATGCTGGCGCCCCAGATGATCTCGTCGGGAAGTGACTGAGCTGTATAGGCGTGCAGCTGATAGAGCTCGTTTAACGCGCCTTCAGGCGTGTCATGAACGCTGGTGATGAACTCTAGCAGCGCTTCTGAGTAATCCGTGGTGATGGCGTTGTGTGTTAACGCAGAACCCAAAGGTGTGGGATGGGGTTTTCGCGAGAGCGTGTGGTCACTCGTGGACACGCGAAGGCCTTCTTTTTCGATGCCTCTCGTTATTCGCAGAAGGTCAGCCGGGCTACCGTTTGTTATTGCTGTTCTAAATGCCGTAGCCATCATCTTGTAGTACCTTACCAACCACTGGGGTCATGTACGTCGATGCGCTATATCGGATCGCTGTACAACGTCGGACGTGAGTGTACGCTCTATCGGATTGGTTGGTACAGCAGTTCGACCTAACAATAAGAAAGGAGGTCGCATGGAGTTTGAGAGTTGGCTCAAGGCCCTCGCGCATGGTGGGGGCTCAGATCTATATTTAACGACGGGTGCACCTCCCAGCGCTAAGTTTGATGGTGAGCTGCGTCCGTTAGCAGAGCAGCGACTATCGCCCGGTTTTACACGCGACCTTGCCTATGAGCTCATGGACGCGCAGCAGGCTCGAGAGTTTGATGAGAAGCTCGAAATGAACCTCGCTATATCGCTTCCGGGTGTCGGTCGTTTCAGAGTCAATATTTTTAAACAGCGAAACGAAGTTGGACTGGTCGCTCGCTACATCGTTGTTGATATTCCGCCAATGCAACAATTAGGTCTGCCGTCGATCGCGGCTGACTTGATTGAAAGAAAGCGTGGCCTGTTACTCGTCGTCGGTGCAACGGGGTCGGGTAAGTCCACAACATTGGCCTCGTTGATCGATCACCGCAACAGCACCATGGGTGGGCACATCGTCACCATCGAAGATCCTGTCGAATTCATTCATCGCCACAAAAAATCGATCGTGAATCAACGAGAGCTGGGCGTTGATACGCGAAGCTGGGAGAACGCACTGAAAAATACGCTACGGCAAGCGCCTGACGTCATTTACATTGGTGAGATTCGGGATCGCGCAACCATGGAATATGCAATTTCCTTTGCCGAGACGGGTCACCTATGTGTCTCGACCCTACACGCCAATAATGCAAATCAGGCGCTGGAACGCATTGTGAATTTTTTCCCCGAGGAGAGACGACCTCAGTTGCTGATGGATCTATCTCTGAACTTATTGGGCATCATGTCGCAACGCCTTGTTCCAACAGCCGAGGGTGGTCGTTGCGCAGCAATCGAAGTGCTCCTGGCATCACCGTTGGCGAAGGACCTCATTTTGCAGGGCGATATTCATGCCCTGAAAGATATTATGGAGAAGTCGATTGATCAGGGGATGAAAACCTTCGATCAGGCACTCTTCGCGCTCTACCATGAGGGCAAGATCACAGAGGAAGAGGCGATGCGAAATGCTGACTCTGCCAATAACATGCGACTAAAGATCAAGCTTGCCAGTGAGGGCGGCGCGGGCGGTATCGGTGGTCTATCTCTAGAAGCGACTGATTGATTCAGCTATTGAGTTGAGCCAGTAGGTCATCGATCACACGCTCCAATTGCTTCAACGTGCTGCATTCTGCTGCCACATCACAGTTTCGTATGACGCCTGGCATCTCGGAATCTCCCGTACCCCAGCTTCGCTGGTTCTCGGGGTTGAGCCAAATTAGCTGTCTGCATTTCGATCGAATTTCAGCGAGCAGATCGAGTCGTGGATCCGTGTTGTTGTTCCTCGCATCACCCAAGATGATAACGGTCGTGACACGATTGATATCAGCCATGGCCAGGCTGGCAAAGTCCTCGAAGGCGCGGGCGTAATCTGTGGCGCCACCGTATTTTAAGTTGACGCGCTCAATAGCGATCTCTACGGGAAGCGCGCGCAGTGTTTCTGTGACTTCACCCAAATTCGATGAAAACGCAAAACTCCGTGTTCGTGGGAGGATGTCTTGCAGTGAGTGAAGGAACAGCAATAGGAATTTTGCATAGGCCGCCACTGATCCACTGACATCGCACAAGATCAAAATTTGAGGTTTGCGCCTGACGCTCTTGCGCCATTGCGGTTTGAAGGGGATGCCGTCGGTAGCCATGGCTTTACGCAACGTAGCTGGCACCGCCAACTGGCCCCGTTTAACCCGCTTACGTACTCGACCGTGGCGCGCCGCTAGTTTGCGTGTCATGCGTTCGAGCAATCGTTTCAGTCGGGCGCGGTGATGCTGGTCAACGTTACCCAGCGACATATTGCTCAACGCTTCGTCGAGCATGTCCTCAGCATCGCCACTCGCGTGAACCATGTAGGCTCGATCGACGCGGTCGCGAACCTTGTTACGCAATTGCTCTCTCAGCGCTTGAACTGCCTCAAAGGCGGCGGGTTCTGTGCTCTCGAGCTCCACTGCCGCGTCTCGGAGAGCCTGCTCGCCCAGCGCATCAAGCATTTTGCGAATGTATTGGCCCCGTTGCGTGAGTAACTTGATGGCTGACACGTCTACTTGTTGTGCCGCGGTCTCTACCGCGATGGCAATTGCAGCTTCATCGCCGCTCTGCAGGGCCTCAACCAGCTCGCTCGACAGGTTTTTCGCAAGTTCAGGTTGCGCCTGCATGGCCTGCGAGAGTTGCTCACCTAACTCCTGCGATGACGGGCTGTCGGGCGTGTTGTCGCTGGAGTTCTCATTTTTGTTCTTGTCGGACGATGGCGCACCGAAGTATTGCTCGAAGGCCTCGTTAAAGACCTCAATTTCAAACTTGGATTTGGCGAGGGCACTCCCCAGCCCATCCTTTAGTAGCGTTCGGTTGTCGTAGCCCACAAGGCCAGCGACCTCCATAGCCACGAGGGAATCTGCGGGTGATATCAGCAGGTCGCGACCACGAAGAAACTCGATGAATGCAAGCAGTCGATCGGTGGGTGCGTCTTGACTGAATCGCTCAGCGTGGGCCATGGTGTTTTAGGCGTTGGCCGCCTGCTTCTCTGTGTTCAGAAGGTCCACTAGGTTTTCAACGACGCTGGTCAGATCATCTTCATATTTCAATAGTGCGTTCAAAGAACTTTTGACCAGTTCCTCATCGAGCGAATCGGCATGGAGTAACACCAGGCTCTTTGCCCAGTCGATGGTCTCTGAAACGGAGGGGAGTTTCTTCAGATCCATCTCGCGCACTTTGCTTACGAAGGTGACGAGGTGATCTGTCATCGCTTCAGTGATTTGCGGTACACGCGCTCTGACAATACGCCCCTCCAACTCCGTCGTCGGGAAATCGATGTGCAGATGCAGACATCGGCGCTTTAGGGCATCTGACAAATCCCGTGTGTCGTTACTCGTAAGGAAGACAAGCGGTTTTGATCTTCCCTTCAGCGTACCGAGCTCTGGAATGGATACCTGGAAGTCGGAGAGAACCTCTAGCAGCAGAGATTCAAACTCGAAATCTGCCTTGTCTATCTCATCAACCAGAAGTACCACGCCGTCTTCGGTATCAATCGCTTGAAGTAAGGGCCTGGGCTCCAGGAACTCTTTTGAGAAGAACACATCATCAAAACTGTGCAGCCGCTCAACCGATGCACGTAACCCCTGTGCCCCCTCCATTACCTCCGAGAGCTGCGTCTTGAGCAACTGTGTGTAGAGTAACTGCTTTCCGTATTTCCACTCATAGATGGCCTTCGACTCGTCGAGGCCCTCATAGCACTGCAATCGAACCAGCGGTGCTCCAGTGACCTGTGCACAGCTTTTAGCGAGCTCCGTTTTCCCTACACCGGGTGGGCCCTCTACCAGGATGGGCTTTTCTAGCGCAGCGGCTAGATAGACCACCGTGGCGATTTGCTCATTGCAAATGTAACCCGCGGTAGCGAGTGACTCGATAATGCTGTCAACGCTCTCCAGCTTTGGAAAGGAATGGGACATAAAAAAATCCTAGTGTGATGTTATCCGCCAGTGGCGTTCATCAAGCGGACAACCTGCGGTTCGTCTGGCTGATCAAACACGTGACGCTCGGGTTTATACGCAAGAGCGGCAACAATTGCACGTTTCAAGCTGGACGAATCCATGTCGCTGCGCAGCATCTGGCGTAAGTCCAATGAATTTTCGTGCCCTAAACACAGGACCAATCGGCCATCAGGAGTAATTCTGAGACGATTACAGGCATCGCAGAAATTATCGGTAATAGGGGAAATTACACCGACCTCGGTGCTTGTTCCCTCGACGGAGTAACGACGTGCGGGTCCGTCTGTAGCAGACCCCACAATGGGCACTAGGTTGAACCGGCGCCGAATCGTGTCTAGAACCTGAGCCGAGGGTACCAGGCTTAACTCGCGGTCAGTTTGAGTGATATGCCCCATCGGCATCTCTTCAATGAAGGCGATATCAATGCCTTTATCGAGCGCGAAGTCGATCAGCGGCGCTATCTGAGTATCGTTTTTACCCGTCAGTAAAACGGTGTTGAGTCGAATGCGCTCGAACCCTGCATCAATGGCCTTATCCAATCCAGCAAGGACTTTATTGAGATCGCCGATTCGAGACAACTCGGTGAATTGGTCCTCGCACAGGGTATCAAGGCTCACGTTGATTCGAGAGACCCCTGCCTCGACCAAGGGCTTGGCTAGCGTTGAAAGCTGGCTGCCATTGGTTGTCATGACAAGCTCATTGAGACCGTCGATGCTGGATAAGCCCTGAGCGATCTCTACAATGTCAGGGCGTACTAACGGTTCGCCACCTGTCAGTCGAATTTTCTGAACACCGAGGTCAACGAACAGGTTTGCCAGTCGAATAATCTCTTCAGCCGACAGCACCGCTTTGCGCGGTAAAAATCGCATCTCTTCAGTCATGCAATACTGACAGCGAAAATCACATCGATCGGTGACCGAGAGTCGCAGATAGCGGATCCGGCGATCGAAAGTATCGACAAGAGAGGTTTGCTGAGATTTCATGGCGCCTAGTGTAACGAAGAACCATGGGTAATACGCAATGCTGAAATCGCATTGGTTAAATTTAAATGCATCGGTTATTCCCGGACTTGTTGCCGCGCTGGCGGTAGGGTCTCTGTCGACATTGCTAGGTCAGTCCGAGGCAGCATCTGTCACCACCGGTATCGCCGTGTTGTGCGTATTCTGGTGGATTTTCGAGCCCATCCCCATTCCCGTAACGTCCTTGATTCCCATGGCCCTACTGCCGCTCTTGGGTGTTATAAGCCCGAGTGACGTTGCCGCCGCCTATGGTTCTCCCCTAATCCTGCTCCTTATGGGTGGGTTCTTGTTGTCTAAGGGCATGGAGTCCACTGGAGCTCACACGCGCATTGCGGTGACGGTTGTCCGCTTCGTCGGTGCTGATGAGCCAAAGCGTCTTATCATGGGCTTCATGCTCGCCGCAGCCTTGCTCAGCATGTGGATTTCCAACACGGCAACGGTACTGATGCTACTGCCGGTTGCACTGGCTGTTATTTCAACTTCCAGTGCGCCAAAAGCGCTAGCAGCGCCTCTGTTACTGGGACTTGCCTGGGCTTGCAGCATCGGTGGTTTGGGGACACCCATCGGAACACCACCCACGCTCATCTTCATGCAAGTTTATGAGGACACGACAGGCACTGCGATTAGCTTCAGTCAGTGGATGTCATGGGGTGTTCCTGTGGTAGCGATCATGATCCCGCTGATTGCGATAGCGCTGGCTCGTAAAGTTCCTAAAGATCTCGTTGTGGATCTACCCGACATTGGCGCCTGGCGAAGTGCGGAAAAGCGCGTGTTGATTATTTTTGCACTGACAGCGATTGCCTGGATGACGCGCACCGAGCCCTTTGGTGGCTGGCGAGCGTGGCTCGACATGCCGATGGCAAATGATGCGGCTGTCGCATTTTGCGCTGTCATTGTCTTATTCATAACGCGTGACAGGGCAGGGGAACCGCTGATTTCGTGGGAGCAGGCGAGCAATATTCCCTGGGGTGTTCTGCTGTTGTTTGCTGGCGGTATTACACTGGCGAAAGGGTTTGTGAGTTCGGGGTTGAGTGGTCAGGTGGGGGACCTACTAGCCAGTCTTGCCTTGGTGCCTACACTCATTGCGATAGGCGCGGTGGCTTTGTTGGTCACTGCGTTGACCGAGGCAACGTCGAACACGGCGACAACGGCATTGCTCATGCCAATTTTGGCAGCAGCGTCGATGGCGGCCGATATTGATCCGCTGATACTCATGGTTCCGGCCGCTATGAGTGCGAGTTGCGCCTTCATGCTTCCTGTGGCTACCGCACCTAATGCAGTCGTCTTCGGGACAGGTCAGATCGACATTCGCACCATGGTCCGCTGGGGAATTTGGGTCAATCTCCTAGGTGCGCTGACCATTACATCCGTGGTTTACGCGGTTACTACTGCGGCTTAGCCGCAGCAGTAACCATTTCATCTGTCAGAGAAGCGCCATCATGGTTTCTGCTGAGCTAGCCTCGACGCCCGGCCCTTCTTCGACATTAAGGTGAGTGATGACACCGTCATCGACCAACATGGCGTAGCGCTGACTGCGCTTACCCATACCGAAGCCAGTTGCATCGAGCGTTAGGCCCATGGCATCGGTGAATTGCGCATTGCCATCAGCCACCATAACGATTTCACTCGCGTTTTGTGCATCGCCCCAGGCGCCCATAACGAACGCATCGTTTACCGAAAGACAGGCGATTGAATCAATACCCGCGGCTTTAATCTTGTCTGCGTTCGCGACATAGCCCGGTAGGTGAGCCATCGAGCATCCCGGCGTGAAAGCGCCCGGTAAAGCGAATAGCAGCACGCGCTTTCCTCCGAACAGATCATCAGTAGAAAGTGGTGCGGGGCCTGACTCGCCCATGACCGAGAGTGTGCAAGATGGGACTTTATCCCCAGTGGTAAGTGCCATGAAAAACTCCAAAAGGTTTCAATTGAGCGCAAATAGTCTGCGAAAAGTCCCTCACTAGGCAAGTGGCGATTGTGACGAATGTTCTCCGATTCCTATTTTCAGCGGCGGCGTTTGGGTATTGCCCTAAAAATGTGAGTCGTTTTTTAACGGGAGAGCGGCCTGTGGACGTATACTCTGCGACCCCTGTTTGTGACAAAAGCATATCAAGAGGCTTGAGTTCAGACGGGTGAGTCCCCATTTAACTGGCTGCCTGCCAAGACGGAATAGAAGATGCCTGATACCCCTGAGGTTTCGACAGTGGCGAACCGATTGTCACTGAGAAAATTATTTATTGCTGGTACAGCGACCTTGATCGGTCTGACGTTTACCTGGGTGGTTCTGACAGCCAAATCGGAGCCACAAGCGGGTCCACCCCCGGATCGACCAGCCCCCATGGTGGCGGTGATCACGGCGGCACCCTCGACACATCAGCTACTCGTTCACACCCAGGGAACGATTGATGCAAAGCGAAGAGTGGACCTGGTGTCACAGGTGGCAGGTAAAGTTGTGGCTGTGAGCGAAGCCTTCGCCGATGGCGGGTTTTTTAAAAAAGGCGACGTTCTTTTATCGGTTGAGCAAGATGATTACGAGTTTGCGGTCGCACGGGCTGAGTCTGCGCTGGCACAGGCTGAACAACGCCTTGCCGAGGAACGGGGTAGAAGCCGGCAGGCGCGTCGGGAGTGGCGTGAGCTCGGTTCCGACGAGGCGAATGACTTATTTCTTAGGAAGCCGCAGTTAAGAGCGGCCGAGTTGGGTGTTAAGGCCGCGCAAGCAGATGTCGCTGCAGCTCAACTGGCGCTGGATCGAACGATCATCAGAGCGCCATTCGATGGGCGCGTTCAGCAGAAGCGTGTGGACATCGGACAGTTCGTAGGTAACGGCACACCACTCGCGCAGATCTATGCACTCGAGGCATTGGAGCTACGACTGCCATTATCGGACGCTCAGCTTGCCCTGTTACCCGAGCAGTTACTGACGTCATCGGGAGGCCTGGTCGGATCTTCGTCATCTGTCTCGGTCAATATCGGCGGTCGTACATGGCAATTTCCTGCCGATATCAAACGATCAGAAGCTGAGCTTGATCGGCGAAGCCGCGTCGCTACGGTTATCGCTGAGTTCCCCGGCAGCCCCGATTTAGAAAATGGAAGACCGACCTTGACTCCCGGGATGTTTGCGCGTGCAGAGATTGTTGGCAAACCTGTCGATGGGGTGATTGAACTGACCAATGCCGCCTTGAGTCCAGATGGTCACGTCTTGATCGTTAATCGAGAGTCGACGTTAGAGCGACGGGACGTAGCGGTTATAAATCGAGAAGGTCGCTCGGTCTGGGTATCGGGCTTAGCCGCGGGTGATCTGGTAGTGGCGCAACTCAACAACACGCTCTTCCCGGGGCTTCGTGTTGCCACGGAGGCTGCGGCTAACTGATATGAGCGGACCTATAACGTGGTTCATTAAGAACCCCATTGCAGCCAATCTTCTGATGGTGCTGCTCATTATTGGTGGCTACACCAGTATTCCCAAGCTGGATAAGCAGTTTTTTCCTACACCTGAAATCAACCAGATTGAGATTCGAATGGAGTTTCGAGGCGCGAGTCCGCGAGAGGTTGAAGAACAGATTTCTGTCCGCATTGAAGAGGCAATCCATGACCTTAACGGTATTGAGGAGCTTCGATCGACCTCGAGAGAGGGGGTCGGTGTTGTTTTTGTTGAAGTCGAAACTGATTACCCAACTCAGAAGCTGACCAACGACATCAACACCCGTGTCGATGCGATTCGGAGCTTCCCTTCAGATGCGGAGCGCCCCACCGTTACCGAGATTACCTACCGCCACCAGATGGGGCGTGTTCAGATCTCCGGTGATCTGAGTGAGCGTGAGATGAAGGAGTTGGGCGAGATACTTCGTGACGAACTCGTGCGTCAGCCGTGGGTATCTATTGTTGAGCTACAGACGGCGCGACCGTACGAAGTATCCATTGAAGTATCGGAGGATAGCCTCCAGCGTTATCAGCTGACCTTCGATCAAGTTACCGCGGCGGTTCGATCTGCTTCTGTCAATCTCCCAGCCGGTGCTGTCCAGCGAGACAGTGGTGATTTACTGATTCAAACCCGAGGTCAGGCCTATGATAGGGCGGACTTTGAATCGATTGTGTTGCGAAGTGATGTTTCAGGGCAGGAACTGCTGCTAAGTGATGTCGCGACCGTGAGAGATACCTTTGAAGATATCGATGTAGATATCGAGTTCAACGGCAAGCGATCGCTTGGCCTTAATGTCTATGTCACGACATCGCCAGACGTTATCCTCACGACTAATACCGTCAAGGCTTGGGTTGCAGAGCGCGAACTATCGTTACCAGACGGTGTTTCGCTCGAATTCTGGCAGGATCCATCAAAGTCATTTAAAGAGCGTGTTCGAACGCTAGTCAGCAACGGGCTCGGTGGCCTGGTGCTTGTGATTATCGTGCTTATGCTATTTCTGCGTCCCATGCTGGCGTTCTGGGTGTCTGTAGGGATCGTGGTCGCCTACATGGGGACACTCTTCCTATTACCCTACACCGGGCAAGGGTTGAACATGATCAGCCTATTCGCCTTTTTGCTGACACTCGGCATCGTTGTTGATGATGCGATTATCGTGGGTGAGTCCGTGCATTCGGCGCAATCGCGAGGTTTGAGCGGTGTCCACGGTGCCTTGGTAGGAACACGCCAAGTGGTGAAGCCCGTGGTGTTTGCCGTGATCAGCACCATGGTGTTCTTCGCTCCGATGTTCTTTCTGCCGGGCGAATGGGGACCCGCGTCAAAAGGTATCCCTGTCGTTGTTTGTCTTGCTCTCGCGTTTTCCTTGATCGAGAGCTTGCTTATTCTTCCCTCGCATTTGGCGCACATGAAACCTGAACCAGCGATACCTGACTCCGGTTGGTTAACACGCACTCGCATGGCATGCGCCGGTTGGCTGGCTCGGTTCGCTAATGAGCGCTATCGACCGTTCCTTGAGAAGTGCTTGCGAAATCATGCCTCCGTTGGTGGGTTCTTTCTGGTCTTACTGTGTTTGAGTTTGGCGCTTTTCGGTGGCGGTTATTTAAAAAGCGCCTTCTTCCCACGTGTGAATTCAGATTTTGTCGTTGGCACTGTCGAGCTTCCTCAAGGAGGGGCTTTTGCCGATTCGCAAGCTATGCGTGATCGATTAGTCACTGCGGCAGAGGCTATCAAGACGGATTACAACAGTCAGTCTCGCTACCAGCAGACGCCAGCGATAGACAATATTTTGGGCGTTGCCGGCGCTAACAAAGTCGATCTGCTGGTGCAGACCGTGAGTGATGATCTCGATACAGAAGAAATGACTAAACGCTTACGTCAGAGTCTCGGTGATTTGTCTCAGGCAAAGGACGTGCGTTTTGATTACACCATTCGCGATCCGGGCAAGCCTATTTCTCTCTTATTTGCGTCAGACAGTATTTCTGATCTTGAGGTGCTTTCGCAGGACGTGCGTGCTGCACTCGAGCGGTATCCGGGTGTCTTTGACATCACTGACAGTTTTGACGCACCCCTTGAAGAGCTTGTGCTTTCGTTAAAGCCGGCCGCTGAAGCTCTGGGCATTACACTTTCTGACGTCGCTAAACAGATACGTCAGGCCTTCTACGGCGAGGAGGTCCAGCGGATACCTCGGGACGGAGAGGATGTGCGTGTAATGATTCGATATCCGGAATCAGAGCGTCGAGCGATCGCCAACATCAACTCCATGTACATAAGAACACGCGACGGTGCTGAGGTTCCTTTCTCGACAGTGGCTACCTACCGAGTCGAAACGGGTTACCAGTCGATCGAGCGACTGGATCGTCTGAGGACGCTGGAGGTCAGTGCCGACGTGGCTGAAGACGGAGCTCCCCCTAGAGGCATTGTCGAGTCCGTGCTCAGAAACGACGGGCCCGTATGGCTGCAGCGCTATCCCGGGTTAACCATCAATATGGATGGCGAGCTGCAGGAAGAGATCGAGTTTCAACAGGCTATGGTCTACATGGGCTCACTGTCGATGCTCGTCATCTTTGGTCTTATGGCTATTGCATTCAAATCCTATTGGCAGCCGTTTTTGGTTTTAACGGCGGTACCTTTTGGGTTGATGGGTGCAATTTTTGGTCATTGGTTGCTGGGCTGGCAGGTGAGTATGTTCTCCATCATGGGGGTCATCGCCTGTGCTGGGGTTGTGGTCAATGACAACCTGGTGCTGATAGATCGGATTAATAACCTTCGAGATGAGGGCATGGACCTGCTAGACGCTCTGCTGCAGGGTGCGACCGATCGGTTCAGGCCGATTATCCTGACCTCCGTGACGACCTTCGTAGGTCTTGTGCCCATCATGCTGGAAACGAGTGTTCAGGCTCAGTTCCTGATTCCCATGGTGGTGTCATTATCCTTTGGGGTCATGTTTGCTACGGGCGTAACACTCGTATTGGTTCCGGCTTTGTATCTGTTAGGCGACGATGTAGGTAAGTATCTGACGCTGGTCACAAAACGTGAGATAGAGCGAAGTGATAGGGATGTAACACCACCCCTGGTCTAACAAAGAGCATCGTGCGGCGCAGTCACGAATAAAAGATGACGCAAAAAAAGGGGCGATCGCCCCTTTTATGTTTGAAGCGCTGGTCGTTGCTACAACCGTGGCCCCGCGGCAACAATGTCATTACTGACATCGAATTTCGCGATATTGTCCTTGAACAGCGTCGCAAGTTTCTGCGCCTGCGCCTCGTACGCCGCATCATCTCCCCAGCTAGTCTTGGGGTTGATGTATTCGTCCGCGACACCGGGAATGCTGACCGGGAAGTCCAGATTCAGTGAGTCTATGTGCTTTGTCTCAACGTTAAGCAGGGCGCCGCTTTGCGCTGCGGCAACCACGGCGCGCGTCACCGGAATCGGGAAGCGGTTGCCCTTGCCCTCAGTGCCGCCCGAGCCGCCGGTCCAGCCTGTGTTAATGAGGTAGACCTGGGATCCGAAATCTTCAATGCGCTTCATCAGGAGATCCGCGTAGTCCTGAGCCGGGCGAGGCATGAACGGTGCACCGAAGCAGGTACTAAACGTTGGATGAATACCGGCTTCGGCTCCAAGCTCTGTGGAGCCAACGCGAGCCGTATAGCCCGATAGGAAGTGGAACGCTGCCGCCTCTTTGGAAAGTAGGCTGACGGGTGGAAGGACACCGGAAACGTCACAGGTCAGGAAGATGACACACTTGGGCTCACCACCCATGTTGGTAGCTGACCGCTTCTCTACGTGATAGAGCGGGTAGCAGCAGCGTCCATTTTCGGTCAGCGTTGTATCTGAGTAGTCGGCTTGTCTCGCCTCATTAAGCGTTACGTTTTCGAC